>Ga0105054_10002716_pt1 | contig 27999 bp, 29 predicted proteins | sample BON02_FD_78091 | JGI IMG/M metagenome (GOLD analysis project Ga0105054, IMG submission 78091) | Freshwater microbial communities from Lake Bonney liftoff mats and glacier meltwater in Antarctica - BON-02 (megahit assembly) | ecosystem: Environmental > Aquatic > Freshwater > Ice > Glacier...
CGGCCCCATTGAGCCAGCGATTTCATGATTTTTTTTAGTTCTGGATACATATTCAGAGCTGCAATTTCACAATCATTGCGGCCTGCTTGCAGACTTTCCACCTCCAGATTTACCCGCCTGGAGTCTCTTTTCACAGTCGGGTGGTTAAAAACTGCTGCTGTAGAAATCTCGATGCCTGGAAACACCAACACATAATACCGTGGCCCCAAAGACACCTGCCGAAGCTTCTCGCCCCTGCCCTGCGCCCATGCGCTGTGCGCATGAATAAAGACCGGCACATCGGCACCGAGTTCCAGGCCGATCTCTCCCAATTGCTGCTTATCCAGACCACAAGCCCACAATTCGTTCAATGCGCACAAAACAGTAGCCGCATCGGAACTGCCCCCGCCCAGCCCTGCACCCAATGGAATATTTTTCTTCAGGTCTATGTGTGCGCCTCGATCGATTTTGCAATGTGCCTGCAAGCTCAGCGCCGCTTTGATGGCGATATCTTCACCATACGGAATACTGTCCAGGCTGCAATGCCGGGTAATCTTGCCGGTTTCATTCGGGCTGATCAACAATTCATCACCCCAGTCGAGAATCTGGAACAGGGTTTGTAGCTCGTGATAACCATCAACTCCCCGACCGAGCACATGCAGACTCAAGTTGAGTTTTGCTGGTGCAGGCCAGGGTTTAAGGCCGTTCTGAATATCGGGCGACATATTATCCGACTACCTGGTTACGGCGAATGGTGCCTCTAGCTGCCAATTGGAAATGGCCATTTTCACCCGGTATTGACCATGCGTGGCCTCCAGCCGAACAGGTAACAATTCGCCCTGCACGTCATCATAGCGGTTGAATTCAATCGTCCAGCCAAATTGCTGCAACCCCACCAACAAACCTTGAGAATCTATCTCACTGCTTTGTACCGGACCGGGAGCGTACAATCCCCTGGCCCAGAACTGCAATGCTTCTACCGGCACCGGCCAGCCCAGTTGTTGTTCCAACAAGGTCTGAACGTCAGGCGCTGTGTGCGTGCCTTGCGCATCCCTTAGGATTGCATGATCGTCGCCGATCTCCAGATGCCATGCGCCACGCCCCATGGCCGCAAAAAAATCAAGCGTGCTTAATCCCGGGCTGACGATCCATTTCAGTTTGCCGCTACCGCCATCGTCTCCATCATCCAAAGACACACGGCCGGCCAAATTCCATTGAGTCATTTGCGATAACCGCAGTGAACGCTCGTTGAATAAGCCCGGATCAGCAATTTCAGTCGATTTTGTTTTAAGGCCGGTACATGCATTCAGGAAAACGGCAACCAGCGCCAGTCCAACCCAGGCTCTCAAGGGTATTGGCCAAACCGCTTCAAGGTGTCCAGTAACACCACATTGTCACTTTCAATGTCCAAACCCTGTGTCCAGATTTCGCGAGCCTCGTCCTGTTTGTCATTGGCCCACAAGACTTCACCCAGATGAGCGGCAATCTCAGCACTTTCTGTACTGGCCCAGGCCAATTGCAGATAGCGCTCGGCTTCATCCAGACGATTCAATCGATAAGCCAACCAACCCATAGAGTCTATAATGGAGGGCTCCAACGGTTGTAACTCGTAAGCCTTAAGGATGTATTGCTGAGCCTCTTCGTAGCGATCAGTCAAGTCAACCAGCGTATACCCCAGCGCATTCAGTGCAGTCGCATTTTCTGGTTGAATTTCGATGATTTGACGCAAGTCACTTTCGGCCAGATCCAGTTGCTGTAAATCAACCGCCAACAAGGCTCGCTCATAACGCAGCGCCTCGTCATCCGGCTGTGACTGCAACGCCGCATTCAACACCAGCATGGCCTCTTTTGGGCGATTGGCTTCTTTAAGAATCTGGGATTCGGCTTGATAGCTTTGAGTGATCACCAGTTCGCCAGCTTCAATTCGCAACTGCGCCAGAATCTGGCGAGCTTTATCCAGCTCACCCAACCCGGCATATAAAAAGGCGCTTCGCAGCTGTGCCCGCAAGGCTCTTTCCCCACCGACCTTCGCATACCAGCTAATCGCATCGTGTGGCAACTCAAGTAGTTCGGCACTTTGGGCTGCATTAAAAGCTGCTTCTGAGGGGTCGTCATATTGCGCCGTTGCAAAACCACGATAAATCTCCATCGCCATGGCTTTGTCTTCTGCGTCCAGCGCAAACACAACGCTGCTGAATCGCTTTTCCGGGATGTCCGGCAGGCCTTCAAGAATTTTATAGGCAGACTCCAAATCACCACCACGCTTGAGCAGTTCCGCATAGGCCATCGCAATACCAGGTTCCGACGGGTTCAAAGCCCTGGCCTGGCGATAGCGCTCCAGGGCTAATTCATCGTTGTTAAGGTTGACTGCCAGAGTACCGGACCACGCCAGAAAATCAGCACGTGATGAATCGATATCTATGGCTTGCTGTACCCAATCAGCAGCACCCTGGAGATCACCGTTACGAGCAGCCAGTGTGCTGCGTGCAAACAGTGCGTCAGGATTTGAACCAGCATCGGCGTCCTCGATTAAATGAGTGATGACTTTGTTGGCCTTATCCCGATCATTTGATGATGCCAAAAGCTTCGCCACCATTTCCCAACTCAGCGTCGGGTCTGAGCGGGTCAGGTTCAACAATTTCCCGAGTTGATACTCTGCACCAGTGTAGTCTTCTTCTCTTAAGCGTGAACCTGCGGCCAATTGCAGAGCATCAATAGATTCCGGCTGCAATACTGCCCAGCGATCCGAAGCCATGGCCACTTTCTGCCATTCTCCTGATGCCACTGCCACTTTGGCTGCACGCTCCGCTATTTCCGGATCGTCTGAAGCTAAGGCAGCTTCAAGGTATTCTGACGCTGCAGAGGAGAAATCACCCTCGGCGCCAAAAGCCTCGGCAGCAAATACATGCTCCATTACTTTTGCATTGGTGGGCTTAAGTTCCTCGACCGGCGTGCTTTGAACAGCGCCGGTATCAGGCAGCAAGGATGCGCTTTCATCGGCTGGTGTGATTTTGTCTGCTGTGCCACTGCAAGCAGAAAGCATCAACGAGACGAAAATCAACGCGCCCGGCACCCGTTTCGTGAAACAATAGGATAAATTCATAAGTGAAAGGATAACTGCTTGCCGTCAATGAACCAATCCCCGACTGCACTTAGTTTCAATTTAATTGAATTCTTCGGGGTGACGGCTGCTGTTAAACTTGATTTTGTGCATACCGACCATCAGAATCAGCGCGCTTATTTTTAACAGTACAATCATGCCATTGCTCATCACCGGAATCAGTCATCACACCGCACCGTTGGAGATACGCGAGAAAATCGCCATCGCCCCGACAGACAACGCCTTGCGGATGAAAGAGTTGCGCTTGTTGGACGGACTGGAAGAAGCGGTATTGGTAAGCACCTGTAACCGCACTGAAATCTATAGTATCGGCCCCCAGCGCACCGGCGCACGGGTGCGCGAATGGCTACAGCAACTGGGTGGCCTGACCGATACTGAAATGAACAAGCATTGTTATGTTCACGAGCGCGAAGCATCAGTACGTCACTTGTTCCGTGTGGCCGGCGGACTGGATTCGTTGGTGTTGGGTGAATCCCAAATCATGGGTCAGTTAAAAGAAGCCTGGCAGATGTCTCGCGAGGCAGATGGGGTAAGCACGGTTATGGACCGCTTGTTTCAGCATGCATTTGCGACTGGCAAGAAAGTCAGGCACAAAACAGGCATCGGCGAGCACCCTGTTTCTGTTGCTTATACTACCGTGTTACTCGCCCGTCAGATATTCGGTGACCTGGCCAGCAAGACGGTAATTCTTGTGGGTGCAGGAGAAATGATCGAGCTTTGCGGACGCTACCTGCATGACAAAGGCGTCTCACACCTCATCATTGCCAACCGTAGTCTGGGCCGGGCACAGGAATTGGCTGAAAAGTTTAATGCACACGCCATTGCCCTGGATGATTTACCTTCCATGCTGCACAAGGCGGACATTTTGATCAGCTCAACGGCCAGTACCGAACCAGTGGTAAGTGCGGCATCGATAAAAGCGGCCTTAAAACAGCGCCGCAACCAACCCATGTTTCTGGTCGACATTGCTGTGCCACGGGATATCGAACCGGCAACTGCTGAGTTGAACAATGTATTTTTGTACACCATTGATGATCTGCAGCAAGTGGTTGATAAAAACCTCAAGGAACGAGGCAAAGCCGCCAAGGCGGCAATCGATGAAGTTGATACTGCAGTTGAAGCGTTTATGCGTTGGTTAAATAGCGCCAGAGCCTCGGTATATTTGCAAAAGCTGCACCGTCACGCGCGCGAGAATTCCGAGGAACTAACTGCCAAAGCTTTGCGGCAGATAGAACAAGGTAAAGATCCGGAACAAGTGATTACGCAACTTGCAAGCACCTTGAGTAAACGTATACTGCATCTACCCACCACCCGCCTGCGGCAAGCTGCCGAGCAACAGGACGAAGAACTTTTACGCGTTGCAAACCGGTTATTTGAACCGGAGGACAATTCATGAGCTTGTTACCTTCCATTGCGCAACGATTACAGCGGGCCAAAGAACGCCACGAAGAAATTTCAATGCTCTTGTCATCAACTGAAATCATGTCAAACCAGAACCGCTTCCGGGATTTATCGGTTGAGTACTCCCAACTGGAACCCATTGTTGCCACCTGGGCACAATGGCAGGCCAGCATGGTGGCCATTGAGGACGCCCGGAGCCTGCTGAAAAGTAAAGACAAGGAAATGCATGAGTTGGCTGATGAAGAACTGCGGGATGCCACAGCCACGCAGGAGAAGCTGGAGAAGCAACTCAACGTACTACTGCTTCCGAAAGACCCGGACGATGACAGCAACATTTTCATCGAAGTTCGCGCGGGTACTGGCGGAGATGAAGCTGCTTTATTTGCCGGCGACCTGTTTCGCATGTACCACCGCTACGTGGAAAGTCGCAATTGGCAGGTTGAAGTGATTAATACCAGCGATGGTGAACATGGTGGCTATAAAGAAATCATTGCCAGGGTAATTGGCCACGGTGCGTATTCCAGGCTCAAATTTGAGTCTGGCACTCACCGCGTGCAACGAGTTCCGGAAACCGAATCACAAGGCCGCATCCATACTTCTGCCTGTACCGTCGCAATTTTGGCAGAAAGAGATAGTATTGAGGGTGTTGATATACCCACCTCTGATCTTCGAATTGATACCTTCAGAGCCTCGGGCGCGGGTGGCCAGCACGTTAACACGACAGATTCTGCAATAAGGGTTACCCATATCCCGACTGGTTTGGTGGTTGAGTGTCAGGACGAAAGGTCACAGCATAAAAACAAGGCCAGGGCATTGTCGCTGTTAAGCGCACGCTTGCTGGAGCAGGAAAAAGCCACGCAGGCCCGTGAACAGGCAGAAGACCGGAAATTGCAGGTGGGCTCAGGTGATCGTTCACAGCGCATTCGTACTTATAATTTCCCGCAAGGACGAGTCACAGATCACCGCGTCGGACTGACGCTCTACAAGCTGGAAGAATTGCTGGGAGGCAATCTGGACATGATTATTGACCCTTTAACACAAGAGCACCAATTGGAACTGCTCACCGAGTTGGCCCGATAGATGCGCGCGCTTCTGATTTGTTGTTGGACCGGCCTGCTTGCAACCAGCCTGCTACTAAGTGCTTGCGCGACAAATACCGGCGCGAGCAGCGACTACACACTTTATCTGATGAGACACGCTGAGAAAGTGGCTGACAACAGCAAAGATCCGGACCTGACTGATGCAGGCAAAACGCGTGCTGACAACATTGCAGAACGATTGCAGGACAAAGGCATCCGGGATGTCTGGTCGAGTGATTATCAACGCACCCGCGAAACCGCTGCGCCGCTGGCGAAAGAGCTGGGGCTGAAAGTAAAAATCTACGACCCTAAAGACCAAAGCAAGCTGATCACTCAATTGAAAAAGCGTCATCAAAATGCTCTGATTGTCGGCCACAGCAACACGATTCCAGAGTTGGCAGACATGTTATGCAACTGTGATGTAGCGGAAATGGAAGAAGCAGAATATAACCGTTTGATTGTCATTCACATGCTCAACGGCAAAGCTGAACTTCAAACTCTGAGTCAGTAGCCCACACCTGTTCTTCGTGCGCGTAACCAGTAAATCGCCACCGATAAACTTAATGGTGCGAGCAAAGCGAGCACATCAACATTGTATTGATGCTGTGGAAATAACAACAATATCGCGCTTATCGCTACGCCGGCAATCAACAAACCCGCACAAAAGTGTCGCATAGAAGGCAGCAACGCCAGCAGCAATAGCGGATTTAAAAGCAACACATTTGCATTTTTGACGGTCACGGAGTGATCAGTAAACAACCACAAAAAACCCAGTACCAATCCACAGCAACCCAACAGTAGAACCCAACTGGTGCTCAAGCGGCTAGCCCACCGGCGAGGCATAAAGCGTATTGCCAGCCAATAAAACCCGGCCAACAAGAAACCACTTATCAGATAACGCAACCAGACGCCGGTTGGAATGGATGGGGCCTGTGGCAAAGTGGATGCATATAGCTGCAAGTCCTCACTAACGATTGAAGCGCCAGTTGATCGGTCCAGTCTTAAAACTTCATCTGCCACCACCATCGGAATGAACATATCTTCCCATCGGCTGATGGGCCGATCTACCGGATAGCCAAGACCCATCTCCAGTCCCAGGTAGTACCAGTATTGTGATTGCGTCAATCGGCGGGTCTGATCACGAAAGTTCAATTCAGATGGTGCGGCTTTGGTTGCATCGGCAAGCTCACCTCCCAGCGCCAGATCCAGCGCATCACGAATTCGTGTTGAGCAGTTATTCAAATAGTAGTCGTAGTGGTAGTTGCGATTCTCGGGTTTGATTTCGGTTAGCAAATAGTCACGAAGCCGATGGAATTGTGCGCTACTCAAATTGAGTTTCTGCAGACGGACACTGCGATTTTGCTGTTGATAAAAGTCAAAATCACGCGCAGCAGGTTGTGCAACGGAAAAATACATCATTTTTCCGCGCAAAAAGCGCAGGAAAAAATCCTCCTGCTCAAAATCAAAGAAACCGAAATTGAAGGTATGGTCCAGGCCGGTGGCCGGCTCTCGCAGCCAGATTGCATTGTGACCGAACCTTTCCCAGTATGCCTGTCCGGGACCAAATGTGACCAACCAGGCTTCCGTCCCTTGCGGTTCAATGGTGGGTATTGCCTGCGGACTTGTCTGCGACTGGGCCGGCACGCACCAGCACGCCAGCAGCAGTAAGCAACAGGGCGCTAAGGCAGAAAGTCGTCTATTCGGCCTCAAGGTCGTTCATTTCCAGCATGATGATGCGGCGGTTGTCCGCGGCAATCACCCTGAATTGAAAACGGTCCGCCAGCACCACATCATCACCACGGTCGGGCACACGGCCGAACTCAGCCAGAATCAGACCGCCGACAGTGCCATAGTCTTCATCACTAAGATCACTCTCAAAGGTTTCATTGAATTCTTCAATGTCCGTCAACGCTTTCACATGATAACGATTGGCGCCGATAGACTTGATACTCGGCTCTTCTTCCTCATCATGCTCATCGTCGATTTCACCAACAATTTCTTCAAGCACATCTTCAATGGTAATCAAGCCGGACACACCACCATATTCATCCACCACAATCGCCATATGATTGCGGCTGGAGCGGAAATCGCGCAGCAGCATATTCAAACGTTTGCTTTCCGGGATGACGACCGGCGGTCGCAGCAAAGACTTTAAATCCAATTCGCCGCTTTTTTCAGCGTAGTGGCGCAACAGATCTTTGGCCAGCAGTATGCCTTCCACAGTGTCGCGATCCCCACCGATGACCGGGAATCTTGAATGACCGGATTCCAGAACAATGGGTAAGAATTCGTCCAGAGGTATGTCCAGGGGGATAACCACCATATGAGATCGTGGCACCATGGCGTCCCGGACCTGCATCTCGGACATGGCCAGTGCGCCTTCCATCATGGCGACCGCCTCAGCATCGAGAATGCCCTTTTCACAAGACTCGTTAATTAATACTTTTAGTTCTTCACGATCCCGGGGCTCAGATGAAAACGCTTTACTAATGCGTCCCATCCAGGTGTTTGACCCGGAACCGTTACTCGATTGATCTTCGCTCATGTTGGTATAAATGACGACGCCAATTGCGCCCTGTATATCGGTATTATGACTGAAAAACGGTCTCTAATGGACATGGTAAGGGTCTGAAACCCCTAATCCATTTAAAATTTCAGTTTCCAGGGCTTCCATCACTAGTGCCTCTGGATCTGCTTCGTGATCGTAGCCCAATAAATGCAGTACGCCGTGGACAGTCAGATGCGCCCAGTGATCGCTTTCCTGTTTGTGTTGCTGCTGCGCCTCCGCGATCACCACCGGCGCACATATCAGCAGGTCACCGAGCCCGTGACCGGCAGCTTCTGCTGGAACTCCCTCAGGCAGTTCATTCGGAAAAGACAACACGTTGGTCGCATAGTCTTTGTTGCGATACTTCAAATTAAACTGCTGCGCTTCTTCGATATCTACAATTCGAATCACAAGGTCTGCTTGCCCGCACCTGCCTGACAATGCTTTACGCACCCACAATTCAAACTGCTTGTCTGCTGGAACGCTATCAGATTCGGTGTTGCGCTGGATCTCCAACTGAACTTCTAATGCGGTATCCAACGAATTAGTGGTCATCTGACTGTTCGGATTGTGCAGCGAGTTCGTATGCCTTGACGATTCTTTGCACCATCGGGTGACGCACAACATCCCGAACACTGAAAAAGGTAAAAGTGATGCCTTCAACATTCTTCAATACTTTCTGGGCATGTTTTAAACCGGAAAGCTGGTGTTTCGGCAAATCAATTTGCGTCACATCTCCGGTAATCACCGCGGTGGAACCGAAACCGATACGAGTCAGAAACATTTTCATTTGTTCTGTAGTGGTGTTTTGCGCCTCATCCAGAATAATAAAGGCATCATTCAAGGTACGCCCCCGCATAAATGCAAGCGGTGCAACTTCAATTACATTGCGCTCAATTAAACGGGTAACGTGGTCAAACCCCAGCATCTCATACAACGCATCGTATAAAGGCCGCAAATAAGGATCGACTTTCTGGCTCAAATCACCGGGCAGAAACCCCAATCGCTCACCCGCCTCCACAGCGGGTCTCACCAGCACAATTCGCTGAACACTGTCGCTTTGCAAGGCATCAACAGCGCAAGCAACGGCCAAAAATGTCTTACCGGTTCCCGCCGGACCGATACCAAAATTAACGGCATTTTTCTTGATATGACGCAAATAGGATTTTTGATTTGGACCACGTCCGCGAATACCACCACGCTGGGTGATAATGGTGATGTCATCGGGATGGTTACTCGCGCCCAGATCACCTTCCACGGTCAATTCGGCGATTCCGGAATCCTGCAAATGCAGATTAATCACTTCCGGCGTCAGCAATTCAGATTCCGACAACGCATAAAGCAGCTTCAACAAGCGACTGGCGGCCCGCGCCTGTCCTGCCTCGCCTTGCACCGTAAATAAATTACCCCGGCAAAACAGATCCACCTGTAAACGGCTCTCTATCTGTTTGAGGTGCTGATCAAATTGACCACACAAATTGGCCAGGCGCTCGGTATCGGCCGGCTCAAGTTCCAGATTCAAACGTTGACTCATAAGTTTTGACTCAATCGGGGCCTAAGTTCAAGCCCATTTTCAAAAATAAATTCAGGCACGCACGCGTGCTGATTCAGTAGTACCTTGCGGTTGCGTATCGACACCAACAACCCGGGCGCGCAGCGAATTATTCAAAGCCTCAGTAATGATGACATCGACAAACTCACCAATCATCCGCGGCTGGCCTTCAAAGTTAACCACACGATTGTTCTCGGTACGTCCAGCCAATTGCTTTTTGTCTTTTTTGCTGAAACCTTCTACCAGAATGCGTTGCTGACCACCCACCATGCTTTTGCTAATGGCCAGTGACTGTTTATTGACCTGGGCCTGCAACCTGGCAAGGCGTTCTTTTTTAACCGCCATCGGAGTTTCATCAGGCAACGATGCTGCCGGTGTACCGGGGCGAGCGCTATAAATAAAACTGAAACTCTGGTCGAAGTTCATCTCGACGATCAGCTTCATGGTTGCCTCAAAATCCTTCTCGGTTTCACCCGGGAATCCAACAATAAAATCAGAAGATAAGCTGATATCCGGGCGTTGCTCACGCAAGCGACGAATTTTCTGACGATATTCCAATGCGGTGTGTCCACGCTTCATCATTGACAAGACGCGATCAGAACCACTTTGCACCGGCAAATGAACATAATTGGCCAGCTCCGGAATTTCGCCGAAAGCTTCAATCAAACTGCTGGAAAACTCGACCGGGTGTGATGTCGTAAACCGAATTCGTTCGATGCCCTCAATGCTGGCAACATAATGAATCAGCAGCGCCAGATCTGCGCGACTGCCATCATCCAGCACGCCATCAAATGCATTCACGTTTTGACCCAGCAGGTTGATTTCCTTCACACCCTGAACGGCCAAACCTTCACATTCCGCCACCACATCATCCAACGGACGACTGACTTCTTCGCCACGGGTATAGGGGACAACACAGAACGTGCAGTACTTACTACAACCTTCCATAATCGAAACAAAAGCACTGGGGCCTTTGGCGCCAGCTGCTGGCAGGTTGTCGAACTTTTCAATTTCAGGAAATGATATATCGACTGCCGGCTTGCCGGTCGCCCGCACCGAATCAATCATTTCGGGAAGGCGGTGCAAAGTCTGCGGACCAAAGACCATATCAACAAACGGCGCGCGCTTGAGAATCGCCTCACCTTCCTGGCTGGCCACACAACCACCTACGCCGATCACCACTTTGCGACCATCGGCTTTGAATTTTTTCCAGCGTCCGAGTTGGGAAAACACCTTCTCCTGGGCTTTCTCACGGATAGAACAGGTATTAACCAGAATAACGTCAGCATCCAATTCAGAGTCGGTTAATTCCAGACCATGAGATGCCGCCAGTACGTCCGCCATTTTGTCGGAATCGTACTCGTTCATCTGACAACCGTGCGTCTTGATATAGAGCTTGCCTTTCATCTGGAAACCTTTGATCTGATACGTGTTTAACGAACCGCGTAGAATACACTTTTGAGCGGAAATTAGCCATCATATTGGAATATAATTAATCAACTCGAAATGTTCCTGACCAATATTCCCTGACCTATCCGCCCTCACGTATAATGCAAGCTTCCGTTCACCAACCTAGACAGGAGCGATCATGTCCCAAACCATGCGGGCGCTGGTCAAACGAGACGCAGCAACTGGAATCTGGATGGAGGATGTACCGATTCCCATTGCCGATACCAACGAAGTTTTGATCAAAGTTGAGAAGACTTCAATTTGCGGCACCGATGTGCATATCTACAATTGGGATGAATGGGCACAAAAAACCATCAAACCAGGACTGGTTATCGGCCACGAATTCGTCGGCAAGATTGTCGAACTGGGCTTGGGCGTTACCGATTATAAAATCGGCGACCGCGTCTCCGCAGAAGGACATATCGTCTGCGGACATTGTCGAAATTGCCGTGCGGGAAAACGCCACCTGTGTCCGAATACCGTTGGCATCGGGGTGAATCGAGATGGTGCTTTTGCCGAGTACATCAGTGTACCCGCCACCAATTTATGGCCCATTCCGGATGAAATCGCACCCGAACTCGCCGCATTCTTTGACCCATTCGGAAATGCTGCTCACTGTGCTTTGCAATTTGACCTGGTGGGTGAGGATGTACTGATTACCGGCGCAGGCCCGATCGGCATCATTGCAGCGGGTATATGCAAACACGTCGGCGCGCGCCACATTGTGATCAGTGACGTTAACGATTATCGCTTGCAATTGGCCGCTGATATGGGTGCCACGCGGACCATCAACGTAACACGAGAGTCTATTCGCGATGTCGCCAGAGAGTTGAATATTGAGGGCTTTGATATTGGCATGGAAATGTCAGGACAACCGGCCGCTTTCAATGATCTTTTGCACAATATGTTTAACGGCGGACGTGTGGCATTGCTGGGCTTGCTGCCCGCTGGCACCGGTGCGGACTGGGATCAGATCATTTTCAAAGGCCTGGAACTGCACGGCATTTACGGCAGGCGCATGTATGAAACCTGGTACAAAATGACACAAATGGTACTCACCGGCTTCCCGCTGCACAAAGCCATGACCCACCATATCCCGATTGATGAGTTCCAAACCGGTTTTGACCTGATGCGAGAAGGCAAAAGCGGCAAAATCGTATGTGATTGGAGCGGAGAAATATAATGGTTTCATTGGACAGACTAAAAGACACCCTGCAAGAGATTCGCGATGCCGGGCTTTACAAAACCGAGCGCGTCATCACCACGCCACAAAGCGTGGAAATCAAGGTTGAAAGTGGCGAGGAAGTGTTGAATTTCTGTGCCAACAATTATCTCGGTCTGGCGGATCACCCTGATGTCATCGATGCCGCGCATGCGGCCCTGGATCAACATGGCTTCGGACTCGCGTCTGTCCGTTTTATCTGCGGCACACAGGATATACACAAACAACTTGAAGCCACGATTTCGGAATTTTTCGGCACCGAAGACACCATTCTTTACACTTCCTGTTTCGATGCCAATGGCGGATTATTTGAAACCATACTCGGGCCTGAAGATGCAGTGATTTCGGATTCGCTGAATCATGCTTCTATCATTGATGGTGTTCGCTTATGCAAAGCTGAACGTCACCGCTTTCCAAACAGTGACATGCAGGCGCTGGAAAAGGCGCTGCAGAACACGCGGCACTGCCGCACCCGTTTAATTGCGACCGATGGCGTGTTCAGCATGGATGGCTTCATTGCCAAGCTTGATGAAATCACCGCTTTGGCAGAACGTTATGATGCCTTGTTGATGGTTGATGACAGCCACGCGACCGGGTTTATGGGTAAAACCGGCCGGGGCTCGGCTGAGTTTCACAACGTGATGAACAAGGTTGATGTGTTCACATCCACCCTTGGCAAGGCGTTGGGTGGCGGTTCCGGAGGATTTACCACCGGTCGGCAGGAGATCATCGATTTACTGCGACAGCGTTCCCGGCCTTATTTGTTCTCCAACACCCTGCCCCCTCCCTTGGTTGCCGCCTCGATTAAAGTATTTGAAATGCTGTCGGAATCAACAGAACTCAGAGACAAACTGGAAAGCAATACCCGTTACTTCAGGGAAAAGATGACGACTGCCGGTTTTGATATTAAACCCGGGGAGCATCCGATTGTTCCTGTAATGCTATACGATGCGCCACTTGCGCAAGAATTTGCTGCCCGGTTGCTGGACGAAAGCATCTACGTGATCGGGTTCTTTTTCCCGGTTGTACCAAAAGGCGAAGCTCGGATTCGTGTGCAATTGTCTGCGGCACACGAAAAACATCACCTCGATCGAGCGATTGAGGCTTTTGTCAAAGTGGGCAAAGAATTGGACGTTATCTAGTTTTTGAAGCCGAAGTCTTGTCACTAAAATTTGCAACTAAATGGGTCGCGGGAAATTTGTTGTTATGAAGCATAAATGGTCTTTCAAACCGCTCGAGTTTTCCGAGAAATCAGCAGAAGAAATGGAAGCCTGTGCTTTGGGTTTTTACCAGGAGATCAAACAGCGGCGCACTGTCAGAGAATTCTCAGACCGACCGGTCCCCAGAACAATTATTGAAAACGCCCTAAAAGCTGCTGGAACCGCACCCAGCGGGGCCAACATGCAACCCTGGCATTATGTGGTTGTTTCGAACCCTGACTTGAAAAGCCAAATGCGCGACGCTGCTGAATCTGAGGAAAAAGAATTTTATGAGCACCGTGCCTCGGAAGAATGGTTGCGAGCGCTAGAACCACTTGGCACTGACGACAAAAAAGAGTTTCTGGAAAAAGCACCCTGGTTAATCGTGGTATTTTTAAAGAAATTCACATTTGATAAAGATGGCAATCGTTTTAAAAACTATTACACCGCAGAATCTGTAGGTATTTCCTGCGGCTTCCTGCTCAGCGCTTTGCACCACGCCGGTTTGGTCACGCTGACACATACACCCAGTCCGATGAAGTTCCTGAACAAGCTGCTGGAGCGGCCAAAAGAAGAGCGCGCTTATATGATCATTGTTGCGGGTTACCCAGACAACAATGCCATGGTTCCGGTGATTGGCAAAGAGCCTCTGGAAAAATTTGTGACGTTTAAACAGTAACACCAAACACTAACTTAGCAGCCCTTAAAAAAGAAAGAGTAGAAAAGGAAAAGCACTGACGAAACTACCATTATCCGCCTTGATGAAGACGCTCAAACTATCCTGAGCTGACAAAACACCATTGAGTGAGATCGAGCATACCGACTTACCGGAAGTTCCCGGGTTTTTGTGATCGATAGTCAGCTGCCCCCCGGGTTAAAGCGTGTTCAATCCCAAATCCCTGACTAAATCGTCAAAACAATATATGCATATTGAATGAACCTTTAGTCCTGTGAATTAACTATAGGACAGATTATGAAGTTTGCAAGTCGCCAGACTGAATTTATATTGTGAGGATAATTATTAATTGGATAATTCGTTTCGGACAATGTCGGCAAGCTCTTCCGCCAGGTTTCTAACCAGTTCTTCATCCGAGCCTTCCAGAGTTACCCGAATTAAAGGCTCTGTTCCTGAGGCTCTTAAAATAACCCTGCCGGTATCGCCCAGCCGGGATTGTACTGATTTAACCGCTTTACTAATGGCTTCAGAATCACCCATATCAGCGACCTGCCCCTTAACGGGAACATTGATCATGACCTGTGGCAACTTTTGAATGTCGCCTGCTAATTCACTCAGGCTTTTGCCAGTTGTGACCATCACTTCCAGTATCTGCAAGGCACTGACAATGCCATCACCGGTACTGGTTCTGTCCAGACAGAGCAAATGACCAGAGGCTTCGCCGCCCAGAGTCCATCCTTTTTCTACCAACGCCCGGTGCACATGGCGATCACCGACGGGGGTACGAATAAATGGTATTTTGCGCTGTTTCAAGGCCAGTTCCAGGCCGAAATTACTCATCACAGTGCCCACTACTCCACCCCGTAACTCACCGCTGTCCTGACGTGCAGCTGCCAGAATATATAGCAGCTCATCGCCGTTAACGGTGTTTCCTGAGGCATCCACCATGATTAACCGGTCACCATCGCCATCAAGCGCAATACCAACATCCGCTTTGTGTTCCAAGACCGCGCGGCTGACAAACTCCGGGTAGGTAGACCCACAGGCTTTATTGATATTCAGGCCATCTGGCTCGGCCCCAATGGTCACCACATCTGCGCCCAGTTCTTCCAGAACGGCAGGCGCCACCTTGTAAGTTGCCCCGTTGGCGCAATCCACCACGATCTTGAGACCGCGAAGCATCACACTGAAAGGAATCGTGCCTTTACAAAATTCAATATAACGGCCAGCTGCATCCTCAATGCGCACGGCTTTGCCCATCCGCTGCGAATCGACGGTCATAAATGGCCTGTCAATTTCGGCCTCAATGGCCTGCTCCACATCATCCGGTAACTTTTCGCCGTCTGCGGAAAAAAACTTGATGCCATTGTCATAATACGGATTGTGAGAGGCGCTGATCACAATCCCTGCACATGCGTGTAAAGTTCTGGTCAGATAGGCTATCGCGGGAGTTGGCATCGGGCCCAGCAGCGCCACGTTGGCACCGGCTGCTGCCAGCCCTGCTTCCAGCGCTGATTCGAACATATACCCGGAAATGCGGGTGTCTTTGCCAATAACGACAGAGCGTGAATCGTTTCCGGACAATACGGTGCCGGCTGCTCGCCCTAAACGCAGCATAAAGTCTGCAGTAACAGGCGCTTCACCTACCCGGCCGCGTATTCCATCGGTGCCAAAATATTTTTGTTTCATGGCCGGCATTTTACCCTTCCACTGCTTGCAGCGCAGTGACTACTTTCAGTGCATCGCAGGTTTCAGCAATATCGTGCACCCTCAAAATTGCAGCACCTGATAAAGCTGCCATTGCAGCAGCAGTCACTGAACCTGGAACACGCCCTGCCATATCCTTGCCGGTTATCTTACCGATCATCGCCTTACGTGATACACCGACCAGAAGCGGATAATTCAGTTTCACCAATTCCGTCAAGGCCTTGAACAAATCGATGTTATTTTGCAGCGTTTTACCAAATCCGAAGCCGGGATCAAGCACAATATTCTGCTTGCCGATGCCACTTTTTTCACATTTAGATGCGCGCTCTAACAGGAATTGCTTAACCTCCGCAACCACATCTGTGTACACCGGCTTGTTTTGCATTACCCGCGGTTCGCCCTGCATATGCATCAGGCAAACGGGTACACACAACGAAGCCGCCATGGCTAATGCCCCTTCCAGACGCAAGGCGAAAACATCGTTGATCATACCGGCACCGGCAGCAACCGCCTGGCGCATGACTGCCGGTTTACTGGTGTCGATGGATACCGGAACATCAAGCCGCGACGACAGTGCTTCGATGACCGGCAAAACGCGATCAAGCTCTTGTTGAATTGAAACCGAAGCTGCACCGGGCCGGCTAGACTCTCCACCAACATCAATGATGTCAGCACCCTGATCCTGCATCTCAAGCCCGCGGCGAATGGCATCCGCAACTGCCAACCATTGTCCACCGTCAGAAAATGAGTCCGGCGTCAGGTTCAGCACGCCCATAATGCGAGGACGATCCAGTTTCAGTTTACGGCCGGCACAATCCAATGTGCGATTTTTTAGATCCATATTTATCAATCTTCAGACAAAAAAACAGCGCCGGAAAGCGCTGTATTCAGGTTAAGTACCAGTAAGTTACCCGGCCAAACGGTTCTAAAGTTGTTCAGCCGGTCCGCCGATAGCGGCGTCGTTTGAACTTTCATTGTCCGCTTCGGCCTTTTTCTTTCCTGCCGGCGCCCCGCCATCAGAGTTACTATCATCCCACCCTTCAGGCGGATCAGGAATCTTGCCGTCCATGATCTGATCAATCTGTTTGGTATCGATAGTTTCGTATTTCATCAAAGCATCAGTCATAAGCTCAAGCTTATCTCGATTAGCAACGACCAATTCCATGGCCCTTTCATGTGCCGTGTCGACAAGTACGCGAATTTCTATATCAATTTTACGGGCAGTTTCGTCCGATACATTCTTGTGCTGCGTAACAGAACGGCCCAGAAACACTTCATCCTCATCTTCCGAGTATGCCAACGGGCCCAAAGCTTCCGTAAGTCCCCAGCGAGTAACCATATTTCTGGCGATCTGGGTAGCACGTTCGATATCATTCGATGCACCTGTGGTGACATTTTCTATACCATAAACCAGCTCTTCAGCCACACGCCCGCCAAACAGGCTGGCCATCTGGCTATCCAGTTGTTTGCGAGAAATGCTGTATTTGTCCTGCTCTGGCAGAAACATGGTGACACCCAGCGCTCTGCCGCGCGGAATAATGGTCACCTTGTAAACCGGATCGTGCTCCGGCACCAAACGGCCCACAATGGCATGACCTGCTTCGTGATATGCCGTCAGTTTCTTCTCTTTTTCCGACATTACCATCGAGCGACGTTCCGCGCCCATCATGATCTTGTCTTTGGCTTTTTCAAACTGCTCCATGGAAACATCTTTCCTGCCTTCACGGGCAGCGAACAATGCCGCCTCGTTAACCAGGTTCGCCAGATCCGCACCGGAGAAACCAGGCGTTCCACGAGCAATCATTCTCGGATCAACGTTGTCGCCCAGAGGTACTTTGCGCATATGTACTTTCAATATGCCTTCGCGACCGCGAATATCTGGCAATGGCACTATAACCTGACGGTCAAAACGCCCGGGCCGCAACAAAGCAGGATCAAGCACATCAGGCCGGTTGGTGGCAGCTATGACGATCACGCCTTCACCACCTTCAAAACCATCCATTTCCACCAACAACTGGTTTAGTGTTTGTTCACGCTCATCGTGTCCGCCACCTAAACCGGCACCACGATGGCGACCGACCGCATCAATTTCATCGATAAAAATAATGCAGGGGGCGTGCTTCTTTGCCTGATCAAACATGTCGCGTACGCGGGATGCACCCACACCGACAAACATTTCTACGAAATCAGAACCGGAAATTGAAAAGAACGGTACTTTGGCTTCCCCGGCGATAGCGCGCGCCAACAGAGTTTTGCCTGTACCTGGAGCGCCCAGCATCAAAACACCGCGAGGTATATGGCCGCCCAGCTTCTGGAATTTACCCGGGTTACGCAGAAACTCGACCAGTTCGCCGACTTCTTCTTTGGCTTCTTCAATACCTGCTATATCAGCAAAAGTGACTTTGATTTGGTCTTCGCCCTGCAATTTGGCTTTGCTTTTGCCAAAGGACATGGCACCTTTACCACCACCGCCGCCCTGCATCTGGCGCATGAAATACACCCACAGACCGACCAATAGCAAGACAGGAATAATATTGATCAACAGATCCAGAATCACGGAGCGCTGCTCCGGTGGCTCTGCAGTGATTTCGACATTATTTTTAACCAGATCATCAACCAGACGCGGATCGGGTAACCCGAAAGTGCTGAAATCCTTGCCGTTAACGTCCTTACCAACAATAGTATTGCCCTCAGCAGAACTGCTGATGGTAACTTGAGCGATGGTGCCATTGCTCACATCGTCTAAAAATTTGGAATAGGTTAGCTCGTCAGGTGTGCTGCCAGCACTGCCAAAGTGATTAAATACAGACAGCAATACCAACAAAATAATGCCCCAGGTAATCACATTTTTTAACATATCATTCAATCGTTTATCCTCAATTCCTATTTCAGGTAATCCCGCGTTCTAAAACGCTGATTACAAACGTCATTGTAGCTTGCGACGGTGCCCGAGTACATAAACTTCCCTGCTGCGAGGGCGCGAAGCTGAAGGCTTGCGCACCTGCACCTTCTCAAACATCAGGCGCGCCTTCTTCACATAGTCATCAAATCCTTCACCATGGAATACTTTGACAACGTAACTGCCCCCGGGTGCCAACCATTGTTCACAAAAGTCCAGAGCAAGTTCGGCCAGATACATCGCACGAGGCTGATCTACCGCACCTACTCCACTCATATTGGGTGCCATATCAGATAACACAAGATCAACCTGCACTCCGTTCAACTGTTCTTCCAGTCTGGTTAACGGCTCATCCTCGGTAAAATCACCTTCAATGAAGGTAACATCGGGCACCGGGTCCATCGGAAGGATGTCCAGCGCGACAATCTGACCAGTGCCATCCAGCGCTCTTTGGGCTACTTGCGACCAACTTCCCGGTGCTGAACCCAAGTCTACAATGCGCATTCCTTTGCGTAGCAAACGGTACTTTTCATCAAGCTCCACTAATTTGAATGCAGCTCTTGCGCGAAAACCCTGCTTCTGCGCGAGTTTTACATACTCGTCGTCAAAATGCTCCGCCAACCAACGGCGGCTGCTTTTACTTTTCGCCATTTCGTTTACTACCATTCATATCGCGACCCGCCACGCTCAAATTTGTCATTCAGAGAAAATCCTTCTTCATAGCTATGTGGGTGCTAAACTAACAGTTTGCCATACTGGATAAAGTAAATGTCACTAAAAGCATCGCAGAAGAAAAATCTGCGCGCACAAGTTCATCACCTCAAGCCGGTTGTCACCGTGGCTGACAAGGGCCTCAGTGAGTCGGTTGTTGCGGAGATTGAACGGGCCTTGAACGATCATGAGCTCATCAAAATCAAACTGCGGGGCGAACGTGAAACCCGCAAAGCCTGGGCAGAAAGTATCGCTGAGCAATGCCATGCCGAATTGATTCAGAGCATCGGCCAGGTAGCGAGCTTTTACAGGAAGAACCCGGACAAAGCAGCAATCGAGCTGAACTGAGGATCGTAAGATGGACCTCAACCTCGAATTACCGCAGAATCATTTTTTTATTCGCTCGATCGGTGAAGACGGCATCCGCGTCGCCGAGAGCTATTACAAAGCACCGCTGATTGTTTCCGCCAAAATGATTGAACCCGATTGGTCGGTCGAATCGTTTGAGTCATTAAATCCGGATAACCTACAGATCATCTTTGATATGCAGCCCGACGTTGTATTGATCGGCTGTGGCGAACGTCAGATGTTTTTGCCACCCGCCACCCAGATGCTGTTTTTTGAACGTCAGATCGGAGTCGAAGTGATGATTACTGAAGCCGCCTGCTACACTTTTAACGTATTGGTGACGGAAGGCCGCCCCGTCGTGGCGGCCTTATTTCCATAAATTCCATTTTTAACAAGCTAACTTAAAGGCAGGTAGTTGCGCTATTCAAAAAATGGCGTTTCCTGCACTCCGTCACGCCGGGATATTTCCCGCAGACGCAAGATTGCTGCAAGCTGAACCTGACGAACCCGTTCTCTGGTTACACCCAATAGTTGCCCGACTTCCTCCAGCGTGCTTCGGCCTTTACCGTGCAACCCAAAGCGATGCTCAACGACGATACGCTGCTGCCGGGGTAACAAATTGAGCCATTGGCCCAGCAACTCACCGGCCGCTTGATCGGCATATTCTGATTCAGGGTCACGAACCTTGTCATCCGCCAGAGACTCGACAGCTGATTTCGTGATTATTCCTGACGCTGAATCTATTTGCGTGGGCGACTCATTGTAACCAAACAACTTGTGCATGGAGGGACAAGGCTTGTCCAGCTTGGTTGCGACTTCTTCGATCGCCGGACGGCGACCCAGCTCCTGTTCCATCTCACGCTTGGCACGCAGGAAAACAGTCAGTTCGCGAATAACGTGGATGGGCAAACGTACCGTGCGGCACTGGTTCATAATGGAGCGTTCAACTGACTGACGGATCCACCAGGTTGCGTAAGTGGAAAATCTGAACCCTCGATCCGGATCAAACTTTTCAACAGCCCGAATCAAACCCAGGTTGCCTTCTTCAATCAAATCCAGTAACGGCAAGCCGCGATTGATATAAGCCCGGGCGATCCTGACCACCAAGCGCAGATTGCATTCAATCATCCGCTGTCGGCTGGCGTCACAACCTTTTGCTGCCGCCCTGGAAAGTTCCTTTTCTTCATCGGCCGTGAGCAGTTTCGCTCGCCCGATCTCGCTCAGGTAAATTCGAGTTACATCCCCGTGGTGCACCTTTTTGCCTTGGGCGCCGGGGGCTTTTGATTTTATAACCTTAGCACCGGGCCTGGTCACCCGGTTATTCCATCCAGCAACTTTGTTGCTGCCAACGATTTGTTTTTTCATCCCCCGATCCCTGTGTCGAAGCGACGACACGGCCAGTCCCATTCTGAACTCTGTTCCCCTGACCGCAGTCAACGCATATACCTGATATAGCTGCAGAATGGACTAGCCACGCTATCACATTTTTAATTAAATGTCACAACAATGCATGAATATACATGCCTGTCTTTTAAACTACAGGTCAGCTCGCAATAAGTTGGTTTTTATTGCCTGGGAAGATAAGTCAGTGGGTTGACAGGTTTGCCTCGGGTGCGGATTTCAAAATGCAGTAATTGCTCGTTGCGGTCGTTTCTGCCCATTTCGGCTATCTTCTCGCCAGCCGCAACCTGCTGGCCTTCTTTCGCCAATCGAACTTTATTGTGGGCATAGGCACTGAGCATATTGTCACTGTGCTTGATAATGATCAGTTCGCCATAGCCGATTAAACCATTGCCACTGTAAACCACAGTGCCAGCCGCAGTTGCCTGAATTGCCTGGCCTTCATTGCCCGCGATATCTACACCATTGCGAGCCGGGTCTCCGGCAACAAATCCCCGCAGAACACGACCGGAAGTCGGCCATGCCCAACTAATTGGATCTGCATGGCTCTGTGTCGCTGCCGGTTTGGGTGCAGGCGGCGGTGAGGGTTCGGCAGCTGGCTTCGCAGTACTTGCTACAGCGGGCTTATCCGGCGTAGTTGCTGCAGGTACCGGCTTTTGTGTATTGGCGGCCTGAGACTGCGCCACAGGCGCCTGTGCTGTACCCGCTGGAGTCGAACCTGAAGAAGTTGATCCTGCAGGAGTCGCGCTTGCAGGACTTGAAGGCGCAGGAGGCACCGGTTTTTGAGTTGCGCCAGCAACCGGAACGTCTCTGGTCGTGTAAGTTCTGGTGGTTGTCGCCTGTGGTGTTGCGGCCTTGTAAATCTTCACCTCACCCGCATCTGCCGTAGGCTGTGAAGGCACGGTCAAACGCAGTAGCTGCTCAGGGTAAATCGTGTATGGTTCGACGATGTTATTCCACGACGCCAGTTCGCGCTGATCAAGACCGTAGCTGAACGCGATGCCGAACAATGTATCACCTGGCCGCACTCGATAAGTTCCTGCAGGGTCTTGCGAAGTCCCTGCCCGGCCACCGGAATGGTCTACGACCGGCGCTGGATTGTGAAAGGTGCAGGCAGACAGCAACAGCAGGCAAATTATCGTGCCGGAAATGTTAAGACTCAAAAAAAGGTTGTTAGCTCGCCCGCTTATTTTAGTACTGGTGGTCATTTAAATACTGGAGTCCGTTTGAATTTGAAGGCCGGGACAATGGATTTCACACTGAATCACCGCTGAATTTAATCACAATCACTGCCAGCACTGCCAGCACCAATACCAACCAGCCTATCAAATCGACATATTTGCGCAATCTATTGGCGGCATCTTCACCCCCTAAACGAATTAAGCCGGCAACCAGGAAAAAACGCCCGCCCCTGCCCGCCACTGAGCCGAATACAAAAGCCAAAAATGGCATCCCAACCACGCCAGCACTGATGGTGAACACCTTATAGGGAATGGGTGTAAATCCGGCCAGCAGAATATACCAGAAACCCCATGTCTCGAACGCGGCCACTGCATGGGTAAATGCACCAGCGTAGCTTGAAGACATCAGCCACGGTTCTATCCGCCCAAAAGCCAGCTTACCAATCAGGTAACCCGCCATTCCCCCGAGCACAGAAAACGCAGTGCATAGCAAAGCATACGACCAGCCCTTGGAGGGCTTCGCCAGGCACATCGGCGCCAACAGCACATCAGGTGGAATAGGGAAAAAGCTGGATTCGGTAAAGCTCAAAACTGACAGCCAGGATTTTGCCCGCGGGGATGAGGCCAAACCTATTACCCAGTCGTATAGTTTCACAAACATGGTGGTTTCAGAACGCTGCGCAGATTGACATGGGCCAATTGATCAAGCGAGACCACTGAGCATGGGTACAAATACAACCGCACCCAGATCAGTTTCATCAAAGCCTTCTTCGGTTCTGCGAACGGTGATCAGCCGCTGCTGGCCCTCCTTTTCAATAGGAATCACCAACAAGCCATCAATATTCAATTGCTGCAACAATTCTTCAGGAATAGATTGCGCCGCTGCAGTGACGAGAATGCCGTCGAAGGGTGCCTGGCTGGGCCAGCCCAGATGGCCGTCAGCGTAGCGCACATAAATATTGTTCAGGCGTTGGCGATGAAAGCGACGCCGCGCCAGCTTGAGCAGTTCTTCAATTCTTTCAACCGTAAAAACAGTGGGTATCAAATGCGACAAAATCGCAGCCTGATAGCCGGACCCTGTACCTACTTCCAATACTTTCTTAGGGTTACCACCACTCAACAGAGCTTCAGTCATACGCGCCACTATCCAGGGCTGCGAAATGGTCTGGCTCTGGCCAATCGGTAATGCGGTGTTTTCATAAGCTCTGGAAGATAGTGCTTCATCGACAAATTCGTGCCGGGGAACCTGCGTGATCGCCTTGAGAACCCGTTCGTCCTTAATGCCATCGGTTCGCAATTTCTGCACAAGCCGGTCTCGCGTACCTTGGGAGGTCATGCCTATTCCACGGTTTTCCGAGCGTAGCTTGTGTTTGTGGATCATTCCGTCTCCGCCCCGGTAGCTATGGCAGTTACCCAGCCGGCAACCTGATCCAGTGCCTGATAGCGGGTTAAATCAACATGGATCGGCGTAATCGAGATGAATTTGCGCCTCACCGCATCAAAATCAGTACCCGTTCCGGCATCCTGTTCAGCACCGGCAGGACCAATCCAATACAGTTCCTCACCACGTGGCGATTTTGTCTTGATAACCGGCTCAGCCCGATGCCGATGCCCGAGGCGGGTAACTTCAAAGCCCTGAATTTCTACCCACGGGCAATCCGGGACATTAACATTGAGGATGGTATCAGCGGGCAATGGATCACGGCGCAATTGCATAACGATACGCCTGACCGCTTCACCTGCAGTTTGATAGTGATGTTTGCCTTTCTTATCCTCATCAAAAACCAGTGACACCGCTACCGCAGGATAGCCCAAAAAGCGACCTTCCATGGCGGCCGCTACGGTTCCGGAATAAATCACATCATCGCCAAGATTGGCACCGGCATTGATACCGGAAACAACGATATCAGGATCCCCCTCCAACAAACCTGTTAGGGCAATATGCACGCAATCGGTTGGAGTTCCGGTGACGCGATATTCTTTTTGTTTAATTTCTTTGATCTTGATCGGACCATCAAGGGTCAGGGAATTACTCGCACCACTGCGATTTTTGTCGGGCGCAACTATCGTGACATCACCCAAGCCACGCATGCAATCTGCCAACACGCGAATGCCCTTGGCTTCGATACCATCATCATTGCTGATCAGAAATTTCATTTTCAAATATATTTATCCATCTCAGGTTGAAAACCGGATGCGCGAGCGTCAGGTATGTAGCAGAACTGATATTGTACGGTTTAAGTCGAGCGGACGAAATGCAGAATTGTCATTTGTAGGGTAGTTATTTGCAAAAGAAGCCAAAACAGCCACCGTCTGACGATCTTTCGGACGAGCAGTTACTCCAGCAAGCATTGGAAGGTGTGGTGCCGCTCAAAAATCCAGCCACATCGGATTCGCGCAAGCCACGTCGAGAAACACGCAAAAAATCACGCGAATCCGACCTCGATCTAAATGACTTTGAACCGCTTGAGCTTTCTGCTGCCGACGAACAACTCAGTATCGATAGCGACGATGCGCACCGTAAAAATGGCGTGCAACTTCGCATCCTCAAAAGGCTGAAACGTGGCCACTACCCGCTGGAAGATCAATTTGACCTGCACCACTTGAACACCCATACCGGAAAGTCCGCACTATTGGACTTTATCAGTTGGTCCTGCCAGCAAAACTTGAAATGCATACGAATCATCCACGGCAAGGGCCTGCGTTCAGTGGATGGGCCCAAACTAAAGCTCATGTCGCGAGAGGTATTGCGCAGTCATCCGCAGGTCATGGCATTTACATCATGCAAGCAAAATGAAGGTGGCGAGGGTGCTACCGACGTTCTACTCAAAACATGTATTAAGACAACATGATTGAGCTGATTCTATTTCTGATGGTTGTCGCTTGCATCGTCGCGTGGTGGCAATTGATGCATGGTCGTAACATCGCACGCACGGCGGCGAATACGGTTTGTGCAAACCATGGACTTCAGTTGCTGGATGACACCGTGTCCTTAAGTTCCGTAACCTGGAACCGGAAAGCCAAAACAGCCATTGTTTTGGTCAACTATGGTTTTGAGTTTGCCACCAATGGCGCCAAACGCCGGACTGGAATTGCCAGTCTGGGCTTCCCATATTCCCTGACGGTTACGTTGGATCTGCCGGAAGGACGTTTGATCGAAGAGTTCGGCCGCAACTACAAGCAAGCTGGCGATTAGCCTCAACACGCCTAACTCAACACGCCTAACTCAACAAGATTAACCCGGTACAATTAACCCAACACGAAACCGGCACAAGCATGGCTGGCAAAAGATGCTTATTTGACGACCTTTAAATGGCTGCGTGACGGCGGTTGATCGGAGCCGTCCACAGGTGGTGTCGGCGTATCATCCTGCGCAAACATCATGCCCTGACCATTCTCCCGCGCATAAATCGCGATAACGGCTATCATCGGCACCATGATTTGATGTGGCTTGCCTGAGAAACGGGCGCTAAAGCTGATGCTTTCATTGTCGAGTAGCAGGTGGTCTGTTGCACCACCTGATACATTCAAAACAACTTTGCCTTTTTGCACTGTGTGTTCCGGCACTTCTACACCGTGAATTTCCGCATCCACAAGGATATGCGGTGTCATGCCGTTATCGGTGATCCACTGGTACAGCGCACGCAACAGATAAGGCCGGTTGGAGGTCATGCCGTCCGGCGAAGATGTCATTTCAGATCAAGTAGCATTTCACGCTCAGCACGGGTTAAGCTGGCTTTGAAAGATTTCCGGGAGATCAGACGCTGGATATACGCTTGAATGGAAGTGCCAGCCTTGCCAAGATCAATCCCATAAACCGGCAAACGCCAAAACAACGGCGCCAACGTGCAGTCCACCAGACTCAGCTCATCACTCATCAAGAAGTCGCCTTCTTTAAACAAGTCATTAGCCGCAACAATACTTTCTTTTAGCTGCGCCTTGGCTTTGTCTGCCTTGCGCGCACTGCCAGTTTCAATTTCCGTTGAAAGCGGATACCAATCGCGCAGAACCCGGTGATGCACCAGGCGCAAACGTGCGCGTGAAACCGGATCAACCGGCATCAGCGGCGGATGAGGATAACGTTCATCCAGATAGTCATTGATGACAGTTGCGTCATGCAATAACAAGTCACGATCCACCAGTGTCGGTGTTTCGTTATAGGGATTCAGTTCGGCGAGATCTGCTTGTGCAGATTCATCGTTGGTGACATCAATGATATCAACATTGATGCCTTTTTCGGCCAACACAAATCGAACCCGGTGACAGTGTATGCTGCGATCGTTAGAATATAACGCCATTGTCGAACGACCTTTAACTGCTGCAGTCACCATAGACCTCCTGTGTGTTTAAATGGGCGGAAACGTCCGCCCTGCTGATTTGTACCTGCTCAATCTTAATGTATGTCTTAATGTACGTCGCGCCAGTATTCTGCTTTCAGCAGATACGCGATGAGGGTAAACAGAACCAGGAATAAAATAACCCAAACGCCAATTGCTTTGCGCTGGAGTTTGGCAGGCTCGCCTACATACTCAAGAAAAGCCGCGATGTCGCGAGCCGTTTCTTCGTATTCTTCTTCGGTCTGTATCCCTGGAGTAGTTATCTCGAAGTGATCGATCACTTCATGAGTAAAACCACCTTCAGAGGTTTCCTGTCGATAGATAGGCGTTTGTATGCCCTGCAATTCCCACAACACATGGGGCATTGCCGCATTTGGCAATGCGGTGTTATTCCAGCCGCCTTTGGAATCCACGTAAAACCCGAGCAGATAGGAGTATACCCAATCAGCACCGCGAGAGCGTCCGACCAAAGAAAGATCCGGTGGTGTTTTCCCAAACCATTCGGCTGCCTGGTTCGGATCCATGGCAATTTCCATGGTTTCACCAATCTTCGCATCGGAAAATATCAGATTCTGCATGACTTCTTCATCTGTCAGTTTCAGATCCTTGGCCAAACGGTTGTAGCGCTGAAAGCTCAAGCTGTGGCAGCCGAAACAGTAGTTCACGTACCACTTGGCACCGCGCTGCAATGATGCTGTGTCATTTACATTAGCGCCGGAGGGTTCTATATGCGCGCCACCGGCTGCCACAACACTGGTGCTGGCCAGCAGAAACATCAGTCCACTTGCCACTACAGATATGGCGCCGGTCTTAATATTTCCGGTTTTAATTTTTAAGGTTTTCATCAGTGCGTCACCCGATCCGGCAATGGTTTGGTCTTTCCACCAGGGCTCAAGAAGAACAGCAATACAAAGAACATAAAGTAGACCAGCGTCCAGACCCGCATTTCCCAGGTTTCGGCCGGTGTGCCTTCAGCCATGCCGAGCATGCCGAGGCGTACAAAAGCGACAGTAAACAAGCCCAACAGAACTTTGTACCAGATACCTTTGTAGCGGATCGATTTGACCGGTGAACGATCGAGCCATGGCAGGAAGAACAGAATTGCCACAGACGCGCCCATCATCACGACACCCATCAACTTGTCCGGTACCGCCTTCAAAATAGCGTAGAAAGGCGTGAAGTACCAAAC
>Ga0105054_10002718_pt1 | contig 27984 bp, 26 predicted proteins | sample BON02_FD_78091 | JGI IMG/M metagenome (GOLD analysis project Ga0105054, IMG submission 78091) | Freshwater microbial communities from Lake Bonney liftoff mats and glacier meltwater in Antarctica - BON-02 (megahit assembly) | ecosystem: Environmental > Aquatic > Freshwater > Ice > Glacier...
ACCTCCATGGACGAGATGTTCTCGCCGCGACGGCGGATGTAGTCCTTCACACGGTCCATGAAGTAGATGAAACCGTTCTCGTCCATGCGCCCGAGGTCACCGGTGTGGAGCTTCAGATTGCGGAAGTCCTCAGCGGTCTTCTCGGGCATGCCGTAGTAGCCACGCATGACGATGTTCGGGATCTTCATGTCCACGACGATCTCGCCAGGGACATCAGCCGGCAGTGGACGGTCAGTGCCCGGCTCGACGATCGACACCTCGTAGCCCGGGTTGGCAACGCCAATGGAACCGGGGACGGGGTCCCTGGTCGGATCCATATACGTGGCCATGCCGGTCTCGGTGAGTCCATAGCCCTCGATGAACTTCACACCGAACCGGTCCTGGAACTCGTAGTAGATGTCCTTCGGAGTCGGCGCGGCGAACACCGTGTGCACCTTGTGCTGCCTGTCGAGGTCCGACGCGGGAATGCTGAAGATGAAGTGCGACACGGCGCCGAGCGAGTTGAAGATCGTTGCCTCTGCGTCAATGACCTGCTGCCAGAACCGGGTCGACGAGAAGCGCTCCGTGTAGGCGATGCGACCGCCGGCCACGAGGGCCGGGTAGCCCGACAGCACCTGGGCGTTGCTGTGGAACAGCGGCAGACACGAGAAGAAGGTGTCGTCGGCCAAATCCTCGATGGAACGACCGGAGGTCTTGGAGACCACCTCCAAGAGGCCGCGCGCCGAGAAGTAGTCGGCGGCGTTCTGCTTGATGACGCCCTTACTGCGACCCGTGGTGCCCGAGGTGAACATGATGCGGGCATCGTCGATCCATGAGTACTCAACGCCATCGGGCTCGTTGTCCGGCGAATCCATGATGGCCGAAAGGGGCTCCCACTTCAGCGACGGGTCGGGACCCTCCTGCGCACCGGTCTGCATCACGATGACGTGCTCAAGGAGCGGCAGCTCCTTCATGATGAAGTCCAGACGCTCGAGGAAGACGTCAGAGATGATGAGCTTCTTGGCCTCGACCAGATTGATGGTCCAGGACAGGAAGTCGCCCTTGTAGGCAGTGTTGATTGAGCTCATCACGGCGCCGGCCTTGAGAATGCCGTACCACACCGGCAGGAACTCCTCGCAGTTCGGCAGCATCACGCTGACCGACTCGCCCTTCTGCACGCCACGGGCGAGCAGCGCGTTCGCAACGCGGTTCGACCGGCTGTTGACCTCGCCGTAGCTCACCCAGTCGTTGTCCGCGAACTTCAGATAGTCGCGGTCGGGGTGGGCCTCAGCGCGATCGCGCAAAATCTTGGCAAGGATCCAGTTGGTGGGATCCTCTTTGGCGTACCAGTCGCTCCACTCGGCCATAGCTGTCTGTCTCCTTACTCTCTCTATGGAATCAGCGGGCTTCAGCCCGCGGGGGTGAACTTGGGCATGGTGATCTCGTCGGTGACGTCGTCAAAGACGATCTTCACCTTCATGCCGATCGTGACGTCCTCGGCGTCGAGCGAGGGGAACCCCGCCTCGTCCTTCACCAGGATGCTCATCATGCGCGGGCCCTCGGCCAGGTCGATGAGCGCCACGATGTGCGGCGGGTCGCCCTTGTACGACTTGGACGGCCCAATGAAGTGGGTTGAGTACGTGTACACGGTGCCTTCGCCCGAAGCATCCATCCAGCTGGTCTCGCCCAGCGTGCCCGGCGCGTACTTGCGCGGGTACCAGAAGGGCTTCCCCGTCGCGGCCTCGCACGGAAGGATGAAGCGGTGCTCCTTCATAGCGTCCCAGAAGGTCTTGTCCTCTGGGCGCAGGTCGGGAAGGGGCTTGTTGTAGGCGGGCTTCTCGTCAGCCATCTCTCAGTCTCCTCGTTCTCGTCTCGGTGAGCGGTGGCTTACGCCGCCGACGGGGGCTCGCTGGACAGCACCAGCGCGCTGGTGGCGGCAAGGATGCCGCCGGAGCCGTTGGTGATTGCCAGCTTGGCGTCCGGAACCTGGTGGTTGCCGCCGTTGAACTCGGTCTTGGCAGAGTCGTCGGCCTCGCCGCGAAGTTGCAGCACGGCCTCAACGATGTGGTGCATGGCGCCGAGGTGAGCTTGGCGGATCAGACCGCCGTGCGTGTTCATCGGCAGCTTGCCGCCCAGCTTGGCGTTGCCCTCGAGCACCCAGTCGCCGGCCTCGCCGGGACCGCACACGCCAAAACCCTCAAGGGCGATGAGCGGGGTGAACGAGAACGAGTCGTAGATCTCGGCCACGTCGAGGTCCTGCGCCGTGACGCCGGCAACTTCCATGGCGCGACGGCCAGCGCGGCCGAGGCCATCACGAACCGACGCAACGGAGTCGGCCTGCGAGATGTACTGGTGCGAGAAACCCTCACCCATGCCGGTGATGTAGACGGGCTTCTTCTTCATGTCCTTGGCGCGCTCCGCGCTGGTGACGATGAAGGCGGCGGCGCCGTCGGTCACAAGCGAGCAGTCCATGACGTGGAACGGGGTGGCAATCCAGCGGTCATTGAGGACGTCGTCAATCGTGACGACGTTACGGAGCATGGCGTTCCACTTGAGAGCGGCATGCTCGGACTGCGTGACAACCACGGCAGCGAGCGCCTCCTGCGAGATGTTGTGCTCGTACATGTAGCGCTGGGCCAGCAGGCCGTACCCACCAATGGTGGTCAGGCCGAACGGGGCCTCGTAGGCGCCATGGCTCATCTCGCGGGCCATGGCGATCATGCCCGATGACGAGATGCCGGAACGGGTGTTGTCACCGCGCACGCACAGCACGACGTCGGCCAGACCGGCGTCAATCGCGAGTGCAGCCTGCACGGCCATGAGCGGAGCGGTGGCGCCACCCACGGCAACCGAAGCGAAGTAACCCGGGGCCATGCCCATGTAGTCGGCCAGCGTCGTCGAGTGCATCAGCGTGGACTCCACGAAGGAGAACGCAGTCACGATGCCGTCAACGTCCTTCAACTCCAGACCGGCATCATCAAGCGTGGTCTTCGTGACCTCGGCCAGCAACTCAAACGAGCCGCGGTCGCTGATGATTCCCTGCTCGGTCTCGCCCACGCCTGCGATGCAGATGCCCTTGGCGAGCATCCGGCGTGCTGCCTTGACGTCGGGGGTGCCCTCGGCCATTCCCGTCCTCCTGAGCCTTCATCACGGCACCGGGCGCACTGAACGCGGCCCGGCCCCCATGGGGATCAGGACCGCACTGGCGTTGCCCGGAACCTCGGTCGCGCGGCCCTCGGAATGGGTCGCTCTCTCGCCGGTGGGGGACCATACCTAAGCCAGCAACTTTTTGTCGGATGAATCGAGGTCTAATTGACCCCGTATGTGATGCCCTTGCCGGCGCGGAGATCGGCAATGCCGGCGGCACAAACGCCATATTCCAGCCATGGACAGCCCGCACACAGCGTGGCCAGATCGTCTGGCGCCACACGATCGCGCACTTTCCCCTGCAAATCGGCCCACGACATGACGTCACCCGATTCCACGCCCAGCACCTCGGCCACGCGCGCGTCCTGGTCCACGACCCCCTTTCCATACCGAAGGCAGCCCCCGGAACTCAGGGACGGACAGGCCCTGCAGACGGTGTCAGATCCCACCCGGACGCGAATCAGGGTGTCGGGTGCATCGCGCAGTGTCTCGACGACACCGGCCAATGCCGCAACGAAGCCATCTGAGTACCCCATGCCCCGGAACCCGTGCACGCACAACGCGTGGTGGGCCGAGATATCCAGTGGCCGCTTGTCCGTTGATCCCATGTTGCGCCCGCCTTCCGTCAACCCTTACTGTAATCGGTCCTGCGCCAGCACAGACGTGGTCCGCCCGTGTCGGGGCGCCAGGTTCCACCTCTTTCGGGGCGCCCTTGGCGTTACGCGATATCCGTGGGGTCGGTGGCACTGCCTGCGGCGACGAGGGAATCGGCGAGGGCCTCGGTGAGGAACTGCACGCGGGCCCACAGCAGTGCGGCCTCACGTGCGCGGGCGGCCTCGGGCGTGCGCTCCCACAATGTGGCCGCCTCCTCGGCCCCCGACAGGCCGTCGGGTGTGGTGCGGGCGACGGCCGCATCAATCAGTTCCCGCTTACGCAGCAGATGCTCCGACTGCCACTCAGTGACGCGCTTCGCGAAGGCGGGGCCCTCCTCGCCACCCGGCTGACACATGAATCCGATGCCCTCCGAAAAGACGCGACCGAGCGATCGCAACTCCACCTCGCGGCGGTCGTCCATTGGATCAGCCACACGGCCGCGCTGCTCCGCGCGGGACTCCTCGTCCAGGCGCAGTGCGTCCAAGCGCTCATCGCCGGCCATCAGATAGCCGGCCATCTGATCGGCGAGTCCCGCCGGCGCACCGGCCCAGTTGGCCTCGATGGCACCGGCCAGATGCGAGAGCCACGCGCGTGCACTGGCGGCACGAGCACGGTCCAGACGCTCTTCGGGGCCGGGCAGGACACCGCCCTCGGCGCCCATGAACTCCTGAATGAGCGCCCGCGATCCCTCCTGGCGCATGCGCTCATCGAGGGCCGGACGGTGGTCGAGCATCCACGTGGTGAGGGTCTGGCCCAGAGTCCCGTCGCTGTTTTGAGATGTGTTGGACACGCGCTCACGCTACCATCGCGCTTCGGCAGTCTGGAAACGACATCGGCGGCAAGGAGAGACCGTGGCGGACGATCCCTTTTACAACAACGAGAACGACACGTATCGCGTGATCCACAACGGGCACCCCAATGCGTCCGCTGTGACGAACACCGAGGGCGTGACCGTATTCTTCGACCCTGAGACCCATGAGGTACTCGGGTTCTCAATCGTCGAATTCTCCAAGTACTACGACGAGCACGTCACCGAAGATGGCGAGTTCGAAGTGGTGCTTCCCGCACGCGTGCCCGTCAACCTCGCAGAAGAGATGGACTTCGACGAGGAGACCATCAACAGCAACGTGCGAATCGCGGAGATCTACTAAGCGCCCCGACAGGGGTGGAACCCCTCGGAACCCGTGCGAGAAAGTTCACGTCTGCCGCAAACAGACGAGGCGCGGGGAGGACCCCCTTGCGGTCTACCAGCGTTTCTCGGTCTCGAGGATGCGCGCGACCTCCACGATCACCTCGGGGGCGGGCCACCTGATGACGATCTCAGAGTAACGGTCGTACTGGGTGGCAGTGGCACCCACGATGGCCACCTTGCCTTGCGACTTGAGCGGTACCGACGGCAGCATCGCCATGGGGTCGATACGCAGCTGGCTGTCGAGCACCACGAACAGGTCGCACCACGCCGCCAGATCCCATGCCTTGATGACGGCAGCCTCTACCAAGGGCTCGCCCCAAAGGGTGCCGGTGGGGCGAAGCGGGTAATCACAGTCATCGCGGGTGCATCGGGGCACTCCGTCGTTACTGGCCTCAACGAGGCCCACCACCTCGCGCAGGGCATAGATGTCGGCGCACCGGTCGCATCTGCACGAGAGCACGTTGGCGTGCACCTCCACTACCTCAGGGCTCCCGCCCTTACGATGTATGTCGTCAACGCTCTGGGTAATGAGCCCCTTGATTACACCCGACTGCTGCAGGTGAGCGATGGCCCTGTGCTCGGCGCGCGGGCTGCGCGTTGCCGATTCGAGCGCCAGGGGCAGCCAGTGATCCCAAAAGCGGGCAGGGTCAGCAAGCAGTACCTCGATACTGATGACATCGCTCCACGACGATCCCGCGGCCTTCGTCTCGGTGTCCTCGGTGGCGCCCATGCGCACCCCAGTGAGCACCACACACCGCTCTGCGCTGCCCATCAGCGCTGACAGCCGCGCGGTATCATTCACGAGAAGTTCATCCATGTGGACAGGCTATGGAACGATGAGCACAGCAGCCTCCCATCGACCGTGCGATTCGCGGCTGACCACGTGCATTCCACGCGCAGCCCACGCGCCCGACACACAGTCCATTGCTCCGGCGTCAAGGCCCGACAGCACGATGCCCATGGGTACCGGGTCACCGGGTATGGCGAGGAGCGCTCGCTGCGCCTGGAGCGGGGCATTCGCCATGATCACCCGCGTCACCACCTCAATGGGGTCGATCTGCTCAAAGGCCATCCGGCGGCAGATGATGCAATCGCAGAGGCCGCTGGCAAGTGCCGACGCCTCGGTCTGCAACACGGCGCGGGGGTCCAGATCAACCGCCAGCACATCACCACGACCCAGCCGTGCCCACGCAAGCGCCAGCGTGCCACTACCGCAGCCAGCGTCGAGCGCCGGTCCGTCGGGCAACAGGCAAAGCAACTCCAGACACATGCCCGTCGTGGGGTGTTCGGCTAGCCCGAAACCTTCACCGTCAACCAGCACGATCTCGGGAATTCCCTCAGGTGCCGGCGCATGCCCGGCCGATCGGCGGTACACACCGCCGCCCACGGCAGAGGGAAATGGCAGGGGCGGTGATGCACCCGGTATCTCGGTCCATGGCAGTGTCAGCGCCGCGAGGCGTGGTGCCTGATCAACGGGGTCGCGGCCGCCGGCCAGCGGCGCGCACTCGATGCCGCCATCGACCCAGGCCACCGGTTCTAAGTCGGCAATCGGGGCGAAGGCGGCGAGCAGCGCACTGCGGTCGCCGGACACACGAATACGCCCCGGTACCCGGCTCCTAGACTCACTCACCGTGACCTCCGAAATGATTGATACCGCAAAGTACGCCGTACAGGAACTGGCCAAGATTGATCTGGACGCCCGGCTCGATCTGGTGGCCTCCGGAGCCCGTGCCATCGCGGCCGAAGCCCAGATCATCGAGGATCTGGCGGTCGCCGAGGCGGGCCAGGCACGTAAGTTCGCGCGCCGCGAGATCGCGAGCGCGCTCGACCTGCTGGACGCCCTGCCCGATCTGGCCGAGGCCATCCGCGCACGCGAGGTACCCGCGCGATCCGGTGCCACCCGCCTGGAGTTTGCGCCCTACGGCGTGGTGTTCGGCTGGCACTCCGCCAACTCGCCCATCTGGGTGCCCACCCTCATCGCCGCATCGGCGCTGGCCGGCGGCAACGCCGTGCTTGCTCGGCCATCGCGCCGTGTGGGCGGTACCACAGCGCGCGTGCTGGAGGCACTCACATATCGGTGGCCGCTCGGTGCAATGCAGCTGGTGACCCTGCCGCCGGAGGACGCCGAGGCGCTGATCGCAGCGCCGGGCATCGGCGCGGTGGTGGCGCATGCATCCACGGCGACGTGTCGCCGGCACATGGTGCGCTTGGCCGCCGCGTATGCCGAGGGCACGACAATGCGGCCGTACATCCCCGAGGCATCCGGCAACGACGCGATGGTGGTGCTGAACGGTGCCGACATGGATCGCGCGGCAGCAGCGGCAGCGCTCGGGGGCTTCGCCAACGCCGGCCAGCTCTGCATGGCTGCAAAGCGACTGATCGTTGAGCGCGCTGCGCGCGACGAGTTCATTCCCCGGCTCATCGAGGCCGTGGGCAATCTGGTCACCGGCCCCGCCGACGACGAGCGGACCGACGTGGCCCCCATCGCGGGTCCGGCACGCGAGCGGGCCCTCGCCGACCTGGAGCAGGCACTGGCTGCCCGTGGACACATCATCGCGGGTGATGGCGAAGTCGGCGGCACGCTCACGCCCACGGTGGTGCTGCTGCCCTCTGGGGCGCTGGGCACCCGCCTGTGGCGCGAGGAGTCGTTCGCGCCCCTTCGTGGGCTGACCATCGCCGATGACGCCCGCCACGCCGTGGCGCTCGCCAACGACTCGCCCTTTGGTCTGGGGGCCTCCGTGTTCGGCCCGCCCCATCGCGCGCGCATGGTGGCCGAGGCCCTCACGGGGGCACGAATCACCGTGAACGAGGGGCCGCTCTACCAAGACCCGCACCTGGTGGTGGGTGGCGTGGGCGACTCAGGGCTGGCGGGAGCCCGACCCAAGGTGGAGCAACTGGTGTACGCGCGGCGTGTTCATGTCGCCGCCAGCCCGTGAGGTGTTAGGTGTCCTACCCACACACGTTGTGAACGCCTGAGGAGGCGCATCCGGTTCCCCTCCATCACGCTGTGAGTCATCAAACACCGCAGCAACGAAGCAGAACCGAATGCGCATTCACGCTCACACGCCGCTGTCGATCGAGGGCACAAGGCGGCTGGTCGAGCTGATCCTTTAGCGGCGTCTCGATCCGCCAGGCAGCGGACGAAGCGGGGCGTCTCGCCAGCGACCGCCCATCGCTGGGCTTACGGGGACAGACCCCCACCCGGGGTCTGTCCCCACCTGGGGTCTGTCCCATTGCGACGGGGTTTTCTCCCCCCGGGGTCTGTCCCCACCCGGGGTCTGTCCCCACCCGGGGTCTGTCCCCACCATTTCCAAGCTCGCATGAGCGCACCAAGGCGCTTGGTTCATGGATACGCACCTACGATCGGCAGCGACTTCACAGCCCGTTGGGGAACCGGCCGCCGATCAGCCGCGTTCACAACGTGTGTGGGTAGGGCACCTAGGCCAGCACCCGCAGGTGCTGCCAACGGATGAAGGCCTCGAGGCCCGGCTGGCCCAGTTCCGCGCCGATGCCGGAGCCCTTCCAGCCTGCGTAGGGTGCATACGGCACCACCACGCGCCAGCCGTTGACCGCGACCGTGCCGCAGTCAATGCGCTCGGCGGTCTCAAGCGTGCGACGGGAATCGCCACCACAGAGGTACGACACCAGGCCGTAGTCAGGGCGGTTCACCTCGGCGATGGCGGCCTCGAGGTCGTCGTAGGGCATCACGGCAACCACGGGGGTGAAGGGCTCATCGTCAACCAGCAGCACGCCGGGGCCCGCGTTGGTCACCAGTGCCGGTGCCACGTAGTTGCCCTCGAGCAACTCGCCGCCCTCCACCGTGGCGCCCTTGGCGCGGGCGTCGTCCATGAGCATGGCGTGGCGGTCGCGACCGCGGTCGGTGGCCATGGGGCCCAGCTGCAACTTGGCGATGCCAGGACGCAAGCGCGCGAGGAAGTCGGCCTCCATCACCCGCGGCACCAGCACCCGGTTGACCGAATAACAGGCCTGCCCGCAGTTGGCGTACCCCTGCACGAGGGCCACCTCCACCGCGGTGTCGAGGTCGGCATCGTCCAGAATCAGCAGCGCACCATGGCCGCCCAGCTCCAGCGACAGCGCCTTGAGGCGGGGCGACGCCCAGGCAGCGACCTGCTCGGCCACACGACGCGATCCGGTGAACGCGACCTTGTCAACACCGGGGTGGGTGCAGAGGGCCTCGCCCAGAATCGGGCCGTCACCGGTGATGCACGAGATGACCCCGTCGGGTACACCGGCCTCGGTGGCCAGATCGCACAACATGCGCGCGGCGAGCGGAGCCTCGATCGCGGGCTTCACGATGACGGCACACCCCGCCGCCATCGCCGGGCCCAACTTCCACAACACGAGGGCCACGGGGAAGTTCCAAGGGGTGATGGCGGCGACCACGCCAATGGGCGCGGGGCGCACGATGCTGCCGGTGCTCAAATTGGCGCCGGGAAGATGTCTGGTCCAGAGGCGCTCGGCCTCAGCGGCGAAGTGGTGCATCACCTCGCAGGAGCGAGCCACCTCGGCCCCTGCCTCACCGAGGGGCTTCCCCTCCTCACGGTGGATGAGCTCGGCCAGCTCGGGCTGGTGCGCGTCGAGCACCACCGCGTACTGGCGCATCACTGCCGCGCGGCCCAGGGGTCCGAGCGCCTCCCATGCAGGAAGAGCGGCGCGGGCCTTGGCCACAGCCACATCCACATCCTCGGGGCGCCCCGCAGCAACCTCGGCAATGACCTCATCGGTGGCGCGGTCGTCAACGGGCAGCCAGTCGGGCGTCTCAACTCGATCGTGCCCAATGACCAGCGGATACCGCGGCGTCACGGTGATCAGTGCTTTCCGGCGGCGCGCACGACCGTGCGCACACGCCAGGCGGGCTGGTACCCCGTCAGGTCCTGAACATCGGCCTGCGACAGGCGACGTGCATCTTGTGCATCAGCCGCCCACACCTCGATCTCGTACACATCCCGGCGCTCGAAGAAGTCACCCGCTGGCTCCCAGATCGCAAACACGACGCGATAGCAATGAGTGCCCGGCGCCTTGGGCGTCAACGGCTTCAACACGCCGAGTGACCAGTTGTCCTCACCCGTTGCGCGCGCCTCAAGGGCCGTGCGCGCAGCGACGCGCGCGCGCTTCAGATCAGGCGCCTCGAACACGACGCGACCGGCGACCCGCGGTCGTCGGGCGCCGGGGGGGCGCCGCAGAAGCGTGATTTCCCAAGCGGGTGCCGAAGCCATGGGCGCGAAACCGTAGCGCCACCACAACCTCCGTGCCTAAACGCTTCCCCCGCATTCTTATGGTGCACCATCCACTGGCGGCTTGTGACGCCAGCCCGGGGATGGGGTGGCCGTCGGCACCGTGGCCTTAACGGCGCAGGCGGGCATCACAACGCTTAAGGGCCACCACGACGGGCATGATGGGGTCCATCAGGCGCATCTGCACACAAGGCACGGACCCGTGCATGCCGCATCGAGTAGCCGCATGACAGGACCGGACGCCACCAACGACATCGCGGCAGGGGCTGCTGCCTTGGCGCGCGGCGCGCTGGTGGTTTTCCCCACCGAGACGGTCTACGGACTCGGCGCCAACGCGCTCGATCCCGTCGCGGTGGCCCGCGTCTTCGCGGCGAAGGGCCGCCCCACGAACCACCCCCTCATCTGCCACGTGGCATCGGCAGATGATCTGAGCCCGCTCGTGGCGCAAGTCACGCCTGCGGCCCGCGCGCTGGCGGATGCATTCTGGCCCGGCCCGCTCACCCTCGTCATGCCCCGGTCCGCAGCCGTACCCGATGCCGTCACCGGCGGCCTGCACACCGTGGCCGTGCGCGTGCCCAATCACCCGATTGCCCTCGCCCTGCTGCGTGCGTTCGGCGGCCCCGTGGCGGCCCCATCCGCCAATCGCTTTGGGCGGCCCAGCCCCACCCGAGCCCGCGATGTGCGTGCCGAGTTGGGAGATGCCGTGGATCTCATCCTCGACGGTGGCCCGTGCGCCATCGGTGTGGAGAGCACGGTGCTCGACCTCGCGAGCAACCCTCCGCAGATCCTGCGACCAGGGAGTGTGTCGCTCGAGCAGATCACCGCCGTGATCAACATGCCCGTGAGCGCAACATCCTCCGGCCCCGCACGGGCACCGGGAATGCTCGCGACCCACTACTCCCCCGGCGCCCGCCTCGAGGTGCTGGCCGCGGAGGACGTCGTGGCCCGTGCCGCTGCGCTCGACGCCGCCGGCACCCGCATCGCGGTGCTCGCGCCCACTCAGATTGCCCCACTCCCGCCCTCGACACTGATCCTCGGGCCAGCCGGGGACGCTCACGCCTACGCCGCGCTCCTCTATGCGGCGTTCCGCAGGGCCGACGCGGATGGCCGCGAGGTAATCCTCGCCGTGCCGCCACCCGCCGTGGGTATCGGCATCGCCGTTCGTGACCGCCTTGCCCGTGCCTCGGCAGGCGGATAGCAACCCATGCTCCGCGTTTCGAAGATGACAGGCAGTAAGGCGATACCGCTCATGCATGCACTTGCGGCGCCGTCATGGAGCCGTCAGCCCGAATGGAACTTCACCAAGTAGCTCGTTGACCGCAAAGGGCGAGTGGCCATGCATTTCGTGCCGTCAACGGAACCGAATGCCCCCCGAGGTAATACGCGCAGTGCAGGCACTTCTCGCGGAGCCTCACATCGCCTAGTTGTCCGGCACGACCGCCGCTGCCCCGTAGCCGGTGCCGTGCAGGAACTGCGCACCCAGCTTCTCGGCCAAGGCGATGACGGCCAAGTGTGTGTTGGCCGACGGCACGCGCGGGATGATCGAGGCATCCATGCACCACACACCCTTAAGGCCCCGAATGCGTCCATCGGAATCGGTGACGGCCATGGGGTCGGAGTCGAGCCCCATACGCAGCGACGCCACGGGGTGGTGGAACGTCTCCACGGTGCGGAGCGCCTGATCCGGGTCATCCACATTGGGCCATGGGTCCAGCAGATCGGCCAGAGGGGCCGTGCGCGAGAGCGCCATCAACTCACGGCCTGCGGCCACGGCCAGATCGCGGTCGCCCCCGGCCTCAAGCCACCCCATGCGCAGCACCGGCTGATCCATGGGGTTGGTGCTCTGAATGTCCACGCGCCCGGTACGGCCGCGTGAGTCGGCCACCTGCACGTTGAACTCGCTGATGCGGTGGCCGCCGTCAACGAAGCCCACGTAGGGCATTATCTGGAAGAGGCGCTCCTCGCCGTTGACCTCGGCCTTCGACATGAGGAGCACCTGAATCCACGGGTGCGGCCACTGCGGGACGTCGCTGGCGATCCAAAAGCGATACGAGATCTTGGGGTGATCCTGCATGCCACGGCCCACGCCCGGGAGTTCGTGCCGCACCGTGATGCCATGCGGGGAAATGGCATCCGCCGGCCCCACGCCCGATCGCATGAGTACCGCGGGGCTCTGATAGGTGCCCAGGCACAGGATGACGTGGTCGGCCTCGTACGTGATGCGCTCGCCGGTGTCCTCGCGGATGGCCTCAAGGCCTGTGGCCCGCGTGCCGTCCAGCAGCACGCGATCAACCCGCACGCCCACCTCAAGCGTGAGGTTGTCGCGCGCGAGCGCGGGGTCCAGGTAGTGGTCGGCCGGCGTCTGACGCTTGCCGTCGCGCATGTTGAACGGCGTTGGGCCAACGCCCACGGCACCCGGGGCGTTGTGATCGTCCACCCAATTATGCCCACGCGACAGCGCGGCCTCGGCGAAGCGTTCGATGAGGGGGTACCAGGTGTCGCGCGGGTGGCGGGAGATGGGAATGGGACCGTGATCGCCGTGGTACGGGGCATCCCCAAAATCGACGTCGGTCTCGATGAACCGGAACCACGGCAGCATCGCGGCCCAGTCGAGCCCGGGTGCGAACGCGGCCCAGTCGTCGTAGTGCTCGGGCAGGCCCCGCAGTGCGATGGCAGCGTTGGTGATGGACGAACCCCCCACCACCTGACCACGTGGCACGTGCACACCCCGCGGCGACGCACCGGCCTGCGCGGTGAAGCCCCAGTCGTGGGTCTCCTTGACGATGCGGTAGGCGTGCGCCAACTCCGGCGGCCACTGCCCCGGGCGATAGTGCGGACCGCTCTCGAGCAGCAGCACCTCAATGCCCGGATCGGCCGAGAGCCGCGCAGCCAGCACGCATCCTGCGGTTCCCGCACCCGCGATGACGACCTTCATGCGCTCCCCCCTACGCGGCGGCCAGACGGCCGCCGTCGATCAGCATCACCTGGCCCGTCATGAACGCAGACGCATCGGACAAGAGGAACACGATGGGCCACGCGGCTTCATCCACCGTGCCCACACGCCCCAAGGTTGTCTTGCTCACGAACTTCTCGGCCAGCGGAGGATTGGCGTCCATCATCTGCTGCACCATCTCGGTGGTGATCGTGCCCGGGGCAATCGAGTTGACGCAGATACCCGCGTGCCCATACTCCACCGCCAACGTGCGCGTCATTGCATCGAGGCCGGCCTTCGTGGCGTTGTACGCCACGATGTTGGGCAGGCCGGCAAATGCCGCAATGGACGACAGGTTGATCACGCGCCCGCCCTTTGCGGTGGCAACCATCGCCGGAATAGCCGCGCGTGCGAATGCTGCTGCGGCGCGCAGGTTGACGCGCAGGATCTGATCCCACTCGTCGTCGGTGGTCTCGACCGCGGAGTGGTAGGCGGGCGAGATACCCGCGTTGTTCACAAGGCCCCACAGGTCACCCATCTCGGCGGCCAGCGCAACAGCCTGTGCGGGAGTCTCCGGGTGCTCCACCGCGCCCACCAGCACGCGGCTGGGCCCAGGCAGCGAGGCGGCGACGGCCGCAAGGTCATCGCCCGAGCGGGCGACCAACACCACGCTGCCGCCCGACTTCGACACGGCCTCGGCCGTGCCCTTGCCAATGCCACGGGATGCGCCGGTGATGATCACGACGCGGCCCTCAAGCGAAAACGGTGTGTCCATGCACTGCACGATACCCGTGCGACACAGCCCGGACGTGCGGGGCGATCGTCCCCGGCTCACCGAGAGGCGGTATGCGATGCGCACCTCGCGGCCCTAGTATTCCCGGACCGCGCGACCCAACCCCGAGGTACGAGAGCCAATGCTGAATTACTCATTCACCGAGGAGCAGGAAGAGATCCGCGCCATGGTGCGCGAGTTCGCCCAAGCGGAGATCGCCCCGCTTGTCGAGCACTCTGAGCGCAACGAGCAGTTTCCCGTTGAGATCATGCCGAAGCTCGGTGAGCTGGGGCTGCTCGGCATCGTCTTCCCCGAGGAGTACGGCGGCATTGCCGCCGGCAAGATCACCGAGTGCATCTTCGTGGAGGAGATGACCAAGGTGTGTGCCGGAATCACCGCATCGGTGAACGCCCACGCCGATCTCGCCTCGTTCCCGATCTACAAGTTCGGCACCGAGCAGCAGCGCGAGAAATACCTTCCCGCCGCCATCGCCGGTGAGACCATCGGTGCGTACGCCATCACCGAGCCCAACGCCGGTTCCGACGTGTCCAGTCTGGCCACCCGTGCCGAAAAGAAGGACGGCCGCTACGTCATCAACGGCCGCAAGAACTTCATCACCAACGGCACCATCTGCGACTTCTGCCTTGTGGCGGCGTACACCGACAAGGAGGTGCGCGGTGGGGGTATCTCGGTGTTCATCGTTGACCGGAACACCCCCGGATTCGAGGTCACCCGCAAGCTCGAGAAGATGGGCCACCGCTCCTCCGACACCGCCGAGCTGGTGTTCGAGAACTGCGAGGTCGGTGAGGACGCTCTTCTGGGCGGCAAGGAGGGTGCCTTCGCTGCCCTGATGGAGGCACTGATCACCGGTCGCGTGTCGCACGGTGTCAAGAGCGCCGCCATCGCTGAAGCCGCCCTGGAACAGGCCATGGCCTACGCCACCAACCGTGAGGCCTTCGGCCGCTCGCTCAGCAAGTTCCAGTCAATCCGCTTCAAGCTCGCCACCATGGCCACCCAGGTGGCGGCCGCCAAGACGCTTGCCTACAAGGCCGCCTGGTTGTACGAGACGGGTCAGCCCTGCGTGAAGGAGGCCTCGATGGCCAAGTACTTCTCGGCCGAGGTCGCCGACTACGTCACCCGTGAGGCTGTCCAGATTCACGGTGGCTACGGCTACATCACCGAGTACCCGGTGGAGCGCCTGTACCGCGACGCCAAGCTCGCCTCGATCACCGAGGGCACGTCGGAGATCCAGCAGATGATCATCAGCAAGGAACTCGGCCTGTAGGGCGCCCCCTCGAGGGCAGTCGGGCCATGAAGGGCCTCGGGAAACCGGGGCCCTTCGTCTACCTACGGGTGCGTGACCCCAATGACGCGAGGCCAGCCAGCACCAGATCGCCGGCGCGGTGCGACACCGGGCGGTTGAGACGGGAGATCTCGCCACGCGCCGCCACGAGCGCGGTACGCAACTGGTCGCGCTCGGCACGGAGGGCTGCTGTCTGGTCACCGAGGCGTGCCACGTCGGCCGTAAGGCCCGCGATCTCCTCGCCCCCACCTCGGCCCGCGATGATGGCCTGCACGGCCGTCGCGTCAATGAGCGTGCGCTGCGACCCAACGGGGCCCACCGTCTCGCCGGCCAGTCGGCCGGACCGGAGGTACCGCCACACGGTGCGCTCAGAAATGCTGAGGGCAGCAGCGGCCACGGCAACGGTCATCTGAGAGGTGGTGTTGTTCATGACGGGCGATTTCGACGCCCAACGGCCACCGCCCTGCCCCTGCCATCCCGTCACGAGCCCAGGGCGGGCGCCCCGAAGGGCGCCCGCCCTGCATCCCGATGCCTAGCCCTTGCGCTGAATCAGCATGTTCCAGACGCCGCGCTGCACGACCTTGTCATCCTGGTTGAGCACCTCGACCTCGTACTTGCACCATCCGGCCTTCGGGTTCTTCTCGTTCTCGGCCTTCTCGCCGATGGTGCGCTTCACGCGGAGGGTGTCGCCAATGAACACCGGGGCACGGAACTGCCATGTGTCCAGACCGACGAAGGCGGCCGTGGCGATCTTCGGCTCCATCTTCTCCACCTGCAAGCCGGTGGCGATGGACGTCACCAACATGCCATGGGCAACGCGCTGACCGAATACGGAGTCCTTGGCACCCACGTCATCAATGTGGAACCAGTTGAAGTCACCAGAGACACCGCAGAAGTTGACGATGTCGGCCTCCGTGACCGTACGACGCAGCGACTCCGCGCTATCACCCGGATTCAGCTCCTCCCAAAAAAGACGCTCAGCCACAAGAACTCCCTCAGAAATCGTTTGCGACGCCGGGATCGTTCCGGCGCCAATGCGGCGGTCAGCATAACGGGGCGGCAGCGGCGAAGGGGGCTTTCTCAGGCGATGCCGCGCGACCGGTGTAAAAACGACGACGGCCCCGGTGACAATGTCATCGGGGCCGTCGCGGTACTGCGGTGAGGCTGGGCAGTCCTAGAGGGCTTCCACGGCCTTCTTGATGCGGTCGAGGCCCTCCTCGAGGATCTCGTCCGGAGATGCGTAGGTGAAGCGGATGTGGCCCTCACCGCGGTCACCGAAGGCATTACCCGCAACCACACCCACGCCGTAGTCCTCAACGAGGTAGTCGGCGAACTGCTGGGCGGTCATGCCCGTACCGCGGATGCTCGGGAACACGTAGAACGAGCCGTCCGGCGTCGGGCAGTCGATGCCCTCGATCTCGTTGAACTTGTTCACGACCATGTCGCGCTTGGCCTTCAGGCGTGCGGTCTGCTTCAGCACGTGGTCCTGGGGGCCGGTCAGGGCGGCCAGGCCAGCCAGCTGCACGAACGCGGGCACGTTGGTGACCGAGTTCTGCTGGAAGATGTCCATCGCCGTGATGAGCTCCTCGTTGGCCACACACCAGCCGATGCGGAAGCCGGTCATGATGTACGTCTTCGAGAAGGTGTCGACCACGATCGACTGATCCTTCATGCCGTCGATGTACGAAATGCTCTCGTGCTTGCTGGGGTCGTAGACCATGTGCGAGAAGATCTCGTCGGTCAACACCACGATGCCGTGCTCCTTGCAGATGGCGGCGATCTCGGGCAGCTGGCCAACGATCATGCCGTTGGGGCGCTGCGGGCTGTTGATGATGAGCATCTTGGTCTTGGGCGTGATGAGCGACCGCAGTGAATCGAGGTCGAACGCGAAGTCCGGCTCCACGAGCGGCGCGTACACAACCTTGCCGCCGGCGTAGGTGATCCAGAACTCGTCGGGCGGGTAGCCGGGGTTCGGAAAGATGACCTCATCGCCCTGGTCCACGAGGGTCAGCAGCGACTGGGTGAGGGCGTGCTTGGCCCCCATGGTCACCAGCACCTCCTCGCGCTTGGTGGGACGACCGCGCGAGGTCATCTCCTCGGCGATGGCGTCACGCAACTCCGGCATGCCGGGGCCCGGGACGTAGCGCACGTAGCCGTCATGCACAGCCTTGGCGGTAGCCTCCAAGATGTGGGGCGCGGGGTAGAACTCATCGCTCTGGAAGTCGCCCTTCTCGAAGTGGAGAACGTGCTTGCCGGTGTCCCTCTCGATGGCCTCCGCCTTGCGCATCGATGCCCACTGCTTGGGAAGGACGAAGTGCTGGGTACGGCTGGACAACGCGTCTCGGATGTCCTTGAGAGCATCGCTCATTGGGGTCCTGCTCCTTTCGTCGTATGCACGCGGCCCGATGGTCGGGCGGCGCGGAGAGCGGCGCTCGGCCGCGGGGTTGAAGGTGTGGTGGCCCGCACACGGCGGGCGGCGCGGTTGAACGCGCCGGACTGCGAGGCACCAAGGCGACGGGACAGCCCATCCCCGGCGTCAATGACGAGGCGCGACAGAGAAGACACACGCTCCGGGGTGACCCGGGTGACCGGTCCGCCGATGCCGATGGCAGCGACAACCCGGCCGGTGTGATCACGAATTGGGGCCCCGATGCAGCAGAGGCCCTCGTCGTACTCCTCATCATCTATCGCATAGCCCTGATCACGGATTTCCGTGAGTTCGGCAAGCAGCTGCTCGACGTCGGTGGTCGTCGTACGGGTGTACGACGCCATCCCGTGCGCGCCGGTGATCTCGCGCACTTCATCCTCGCCGAGGTCGGCGAGGAGAACCTTGCCGAGACTGGTCGCATGCGCCGGGTACCCACGGCCCATGGCCGACGGAATGCGAAGCGCACGCCGTGTCTCGACCTTCTCGATGTAGATGGCCTCGCCGCGCTCCAGCACGGCGAGGTGGCCGGTCTCGCCCGACTCGCGCACAAGCCCTTCAAGGAATGGCAGCGCCTCGTCCCACAGGCTCATCTGCTCGAGGACGATTCCGCCCATCTCGAACATGCGCAGTCCCAGACGGTAGCGCTGCGTCTTCGCGTCGCGCTCCAAGAGGCCCACGGCCTCGAGGTTCACCAGAAACCGATGTGCGGTGCTCTTGTGCAAGCCGGTGCGCTCGGAGATCTCGGTCACCCCGAACTCCGGCTCCTCGGCGCTGAACACGTCGAGAATGGCGCCCACGCGCTCCACCGCCTGGATGCGATAGCGGGCCGGTGCGGCGTTGATGTCGGTGTGTTCCAGTGTTGCCATGTCTCGTAGTGCGAAACTGCGTCTTGTGACACTTGCGACGAAGGGGGCATGTGTATCAGGGGGGCGGGACCGCGGCAAGGGGCGCCACTGGCCCATTCATCTCCGTATCACCTGATGAAACCCGGCCAGGGGGTGCCCCGCGGGTTCGCCTTCCCATGAGCACGGTGCGGGGGTAGCCTTCCTCGTCTCGCACGCGACTCACAAAGGACCAACAGGCGTGGCCTACGAGGACATCATCTACGAGACCGGCAACGGTCGCGCGACGATCACCATCAACCGCCCGGAGCGCCTCAACGCGTTTCGCATGCAGACCATCCTCGAATTGGGCGAGGCCCTCGAGTCCGCCGCGGACGATGAGTCGGTGGGTGTGGTCATCCTCACCGGCGCAGGTGAGCGCGCCTTCTGTGTGGGCGGAGACGTGGCCAACCCCACCCGTACCGCGGGCGAGAAGCGCCACCTGCACACCCTCAGCCACCGCGTGGCCAACGGCATCCGCAACAACGGCAAGCCAGTCATCGCCAAGGTGCGTGGCTACTGCATTGGTGGCGGCAACGAGTTGAACGTGATGTGCGACCTCACCCTCTCGGGCGAGTCCGGTCGCTTCGGTCAGGCGGGCCCCAAGATCGGCTCGGCACCATTGTGGTGGGGCTGCCAACTCATGCCGTCCGTGGTGGGCGAGAAGAAGGCCCGCGAGATCCTGTTTCTCACGCGCCAGTACTCGGCGCACGAGGCCGTTGAGATGGGCCTCGTCAACAAGGTCGTACCGGACGACCAGCTCGATGCCCTCGTGGACGAGTGGTGCGACGAGATCCTGCGCAAGTCACCGCAGGGGCTGCGCCTGGCGAAGATCGCCATGAACACCGCCACGGACGCCCTCTACTCGTCAGTACAGCATGGCCTTGAGCTCGTGACCCTCAATCACGTGTACGGCCCGGAGCCTAAAGAGGGCATCGCGTCGTTTCAGGAGAAGCGCCCGGCCGACTGGCGAAAGTTCCGCGCGGGCGAGGGCCCCGACCCCGCCACCCCACCGCTGTCCCAGGCGAACGCCCCCGCGAAGCCGGGTGCAAAGAAGCCCGCTGCCAAGAAGCCGCGCGCGAAGACGGCGGCTGCCAAGCCGTCGGCCACGGCCGCCGCGAAGACGGTCGTTGCGAGGAAGCCCGCTGCCAAGAAGCCGGGCGCGAAGAAGGCGCCAGCCGCGCCGCGCATGACGTCGGTCACCAAGGGCTCCACGGGCGGCACACGGGCCACGACCCGCCGCACGGCGAAATGAACGACGTCCTCCTCACCGGGCTCGCGTCCGCACGGCGTGCATCCGTAGAGAAGGCGCTCTCGGGCGATCGCCTCACCCCTGCCGACGCCAGTGCGCTGGTTGGCGCTCGTGGCGCCGAGCGCCCCGCGCTCTGGGCCGCGGCGGCGCATATGCGCGATCTCACCCGACCGCCCATCGTCACCTACTCGCGCAAGGTCTTCATCCCACTCACCAACCTATGCCGCGACGTGTGTTCGTACTGCACGTTCGCCGTGGATGAGGACGGCCCGCGGGCGCACACCATGTCGCCCGACGAGGTGTTGGCCATGGCGCAGCAGGCCAAGGATCTGGGATGTAAAGAGGCGCTCTTCTGCATCGGCGACCGTCCCGAGGTTCGCTGGCCGAAATACCGGGACGTGCTGCGAGGCTTCGGCCACGACAGCACGCAGTCGTATCTGGTGGCCATGTGCCGCATGGTCATGGAGGAGACGGGGCTCCTGCCCCACCCCAACGCGGGGATCATGAGCGAGCGCGAACTGCGCGAACTGCGCGAGGTGTCGCCCAGCCAGGGGATCATGCTCGAGAGCACGTCCGAGCGACTCTGCGCCCCCGGTGGCCCGCACGAGCATGCGCCAGACAAGAAGCCACGCACCCGCTTGGCCATGATCCGTCGTGCCGGGATGCTGCGTATCCCCTTCACCACCGGCATCCTCATCGGCCTTGGCGAAACCGAGAACGAGCGCGTTGACGCGCTGTTGGCCATCCGTGATCTGCACGATGAGTACGGACACATTCAGGAGATCATCGTGCAGAACTTCCGGGCGAAGGTCGAGACACCCATGGCCGGCGCCGACGAGCCGGGACTCATCGACCTGATGACCACCTGCGCCATCGCACGCCTGGTAATGGGCCCGGACATGAACATTCAGGCCCCGCCCAACCTGTCGGCCGACTACGGCCCGCTGCTCCTCACCGGCATCAACGACTGGGGTGGCGTCTCGCCCGTAACGCCCGACTTCATCAATCCGGAGCGCCCGTGGCCGGATCTGGGCCTGATGGCCGGAATGTGCCACGAGTCGGGTTACCCGCTGCTTGAGCGACTCACCGTGTATCCCGAGTACATCACTGGCGACAACTGGATTGACCCGGGCGTGCGCCCGTACGTGGAGGCGTTGGCCACGCCAGATGGCCTCCCGCGCGAGCAGGCCCTCGAACAGGTGGGTGTCTAGTGCCCCGAGTCATAAATTACGTGGCAGTTCCCGGCTGCATCCCATCGCGATGCGGCGTCCTCGACAGCCACAATATGCCCGATATTGGGGCTGCTCTGCGTCCTTGCCTCGCGGGGGATTCGCTCGGGAACTGCATACGAACTTACGAATCGGGGCACTAGTGGACCGCGTCACCATTCTGCGCCTCGGTGAGGACTACGCCGCTGGCGGCACCACCCGTGAGTCGGGCGTGTGGGACGAGGCGTCAGTCGGGGCGTCACTCGCTGTGCGCATCCTCCCCGTGTCGCTGGGCACCCCCAACCGCGGCTGCGTCACCTTCGTGACGTCGTGGGACGACGCCATCGCCCTCGCCAACGACGGCGTTGGCGGCGAGCGCCTCACGGTGCTGCACGACACCGCCCGTGCCGACGTGTTGGACGGGGTCACGCGGTCGCAGGCTGCCTTCCTGCGCACCACGCCCGACCGTCTGGCCGAGGCCGTTGAGCTGGCATCGCTGCCGGCCGTGGACGTCCGCGTCTCAATGCCGGTGGCCACCGTGGACGCCGCCGTCGCGGCAGTGCGGGGCGGGGCGCGCGATCTTGTGGTGCACGGCTGGAACAACACCGATCTGGCCGACCTGCGCGAGGCGATCCTCCCCGAGGTGCTCGTCGAACGCACCGCACTGCCACTGGGCACGCCCATCGAGGCCATGCGCGATGTGGTGGCCATGCCCCTCTTCACGTGCTGGCTGCAGCAGATGGACTGCCGCGGTGCCGCGCGCCCACGCCACCCGTGGGCACCGGGTCGCGACATGCACCCACCCATCCCCGCGCACCGCATAAGCACCGAGTGGAACGACCCGAGCTGGAACGACGCCAGCTGGACACGGACGCTCGACCGCGTAGCGCCTGATCTGGCGGGCATCCTCGAGCGCTCGCTGGCCGGAACCGCACCCACCGTTGATGAGATGGTGCGCATGTTCGAGGCGCGTGGCGACGAGGTCGATGCCATCGCCCACATCGCCGATCAACTGCGCCAGCGCACCAACGGCGACGTGGTCACCTACGTGATCAACCGCAACATCAACTACACCAACCAGTGTTACTTCCGGTGCGGCTTCTGCGGCTTCTCGCGTGGGCCCAAGAGCTACAACGCCAAGGAAAAGCCGTACCGCATGGATCTCGACGAGGTGATTCGTCGTTCGCAGGAGGCCTCGGACAGGGGCGCCACCGAAGTGTGCCTCGTGGGTGGCATTCACCCCGATTTCACCGGTGACTTCTACGTATCGGTGGTCGAGGGCATCAAGGACGCCCTGCCCGAGATGCACGTGCATGCCTTCACCCCGCTTGAGGTGTGGCAGGGGGCGCACACGCTGGGTGTGCCGGTGCGTGATTACCTCGAGCGCTTGAAGCGCTCGGGTCTGGGCTCACTCCCCGGCACCGCCGCCGAGATCCTCGACGACGACGTGCGCCGATACCTGTGCCCCGACAAGATCCGCACGGCCGAGTGGGCCGAGGTGATGATCACCGCGCACGATGTTGGCATCCGCACCACCAGCACCATCATGTTTGGGCACATAGACGGCCCCGTGTCGTGGGCCAACCACTACGAGGTGCTGCGGCAAATTCAGCGTCGCACCGGGGGCTTCACCGAATTCGTCCCCCTGCCCTTCGTGCACATGGGCGCCCCCATCTTCCTGCAGGGAAAGTCGCGCCCCGGCCCCACTTGGGACGAGGTTGTGCTGATCCACGCCGTGGCCCGCATCGCATTCGACGGGCTCATCCCCAACATCCAGGCGGGGTGGGTGAAGTTGGGTCTGGAGGGCGCCACCGCCCTGCTCAATGCCGGCTGCAACGACATGGGCGGCACCATCATGAACGAGACCATCACGCGGTCGTCGGGCGGGTCGCACGGTCAGGAGGTGACCGCCGACGAAATGGAGGCGGTCCTCCGTACATTCGGCCGCACCCCCGTGCAACGCAAGACCCTCTACCAGAGCGTGGAGATACTGGCCTAACGCGTATGGGGTGGCAGCCACACCGCCTTATTGCCTGTCGCGCTGCCTGAGTGCCCGTAGCATGCTCTCGACCCGGGCGAATTTCAGCCGGGGACGCCCCCGCTCAGCGCCCTTCGTCGTCTCACACATGTCGAGGTACTGCCAGTCCTCGAACGAGACCACCTCGGCCTGCCGCTCGGCGAGGAGCCGGTCAAACACCGCAGATGGCAGCACCTCTGGGCGCAGGCGGCCACCGCGGGCGTCCTCCAACAACGCCTCCACCGACTCGTGTGCATCAGGCTTGTTGGTACCAATGATCCCGGTGGGGCCGCGCTTGATCCAACCGGCCACGTACTCACCCGGCCGCGGGTTGCCGTCAGGAAGGTTGACCACCCGGCCGCTGTCGTTGGGAATGGTCGCGGTACGCGAGTCGAACGGCACGCCGGGCAGCGCGACACCCTGATATCCGATGGCCCTGAACAGCAGATCGGAGGGAATGACCTCATGCCGGTCCGTGGCTCGTGCCCGCAGCGCGCCGTTGTCGCCACGGTACAGTTCGTTGTGCACCACCTCGACGCCCTCGAGGCGGTCGGTGCCCATGATCTGCACCGGTGATACGAGAAAGCGGAAGATGATGCGCCGATCACGCCCGCGGTCACCGCGTGCGGCGAGATCGCTGAGCAGACTGAGTATCTGATCACGGCCGCGCTCGGGGTTCTGGTCGGCATCGTGGCGTGAATGCGGGTCAAGGTCCATGTCGCCCGGGTCAACGATGACGTCAATATCGTCGCGCTCGGCGATCTCGCGCAGTTCCCGATAGGTGAATGCCGCCTGCGCCGGTCCGCGCCGACCGAGGATGGTCACCTCGCGGATATTGCTCGCGGACAATGCGCGCAGCGCATGGCCGGCGATGTCGGTACCCGCGAGCTCCCCGGGCGGCAGCACCAGCATGCGCGCCACGTCTATGGCGACGTTGCCGTTGCCCACCACCACGGCGCGCTCGCCATCAAGATTGAATGTCAGATTGCGCTGGTCGGGGCTGGCGTTGTACCAGCCCACGAAGTCGCTGGCACCATGGCTGCCCGGTAGGTACTCACGCGGGATTCCCATGCGACGGTCCGACCTGGCGCCCACGCAGTAGATGACCGCGTGGAAGTACTCGAGCAGGTCCTCGTGCTCGAGATCACTGCCGAACTCGACGTTTCCGCGGAAGTGGAAGCCGGGGCGGTTGGCCACCTTGTCGTAGGCACGTGTGACCGACTTGATCTTGGGGTGGTCGGGCGCGACGCCTGCACGCACTAATCCGAACGGCGTAGGCAGGCGATCGAACATCTCGACCTCCACGTGCAGGTCATCCTGTGAAAGCAGGTGCTCAGCAGCGTAGAAGCCCGAGGGGCCCGAGCCGATGATGGCCACGCGCAGGGGGTACTCGCTCGTGCCAACCGGCATCAGCGCACCACCCCGTCGGCGCCGACGGGCGCCCGGAACACATCCTGATCGGGATCACGCACCAGCGCGTGCACGGTACCCGGGGCTGGCGACGTGGAAAGACCACGCACCAGCACGGCGGGCCGGCCCGAGGCCTTCCCCATGAGCATCCCGGCAGCCGCAGCCACCTCATCTCCCAATGCCTGATCAGTCGCCACCAGCAGCCTCCCGTCGCGATCCCGACCACCACGATGGTCGAGAACTGCCTCAAATCCCGCCACTCCAACTGCGATGTTCACAAGCCCCCGGCGAAACGCGCGCCCATGCGTGTCGGTGATCACAAGCCCAACCCTCCCACCTGCGACCCCCGAAAGTGCGTGTTGCAGTTGCCGTGCCGACGCATCAGGGTCAACCGGCAGCAGCACCACGGTGCCTTCGGCGGTGTTCGAGGCATCAACGCCAGCATTGGCGCACACAAATCCATGATGAGTCTCACACACCAACAGCGAACGGCGTCGGCGCAGAATCCGGCGACTTTCCCCGAGAATCACCTGACACAACTGCGGCGACTTTCCCGTCTCATGCGCGAGGGCCCGGGCGTCGGCCCCAGGCACCACGTCCGCAAGGTGCACGATACGGCCCTCGGCCTTGCTGACCGGCTTGTGGGCGATGGCCACGACGTCGCCCGGTGCCACGCCCGCGTCCTCAGCGATGTCCGCCAGCATCGCGGCCAGGTCGTCGCCCGGGCGAATCTCGGGAAGAACCCCCATCACGGTGATCCGCACCTCCTCGCCGAGCGCGCAGCCCAGCGCCCGCGTGCCCCTCACGCGATGGGGGCCCTCAGGCCCAGATGGTCAAGCGCGCGGCCCGTGGCGCCCGCGGGCTCGCGCCGCACCAGTTCGGCCAGGTCATCGGGCGTGTCAACGTCGAGCGCAATGCCCGGGTGGTCCACCACCTCAACGTGCACGCCGCGCAGGGATGCCTGAGCAAGGTGCAGGGCCATCGAGTTGGGGCCCAGTTCCGGGGTAAGGGCATCGGGCGGCGTTAACAGCAGCGCGTTAGTTCCGGTGCCGTCCAGCGACCGCGCGAGCACCACGGCATCGCCCTGGGGTGCCGCACCGATGAGGTGGTCCACATCGGCGCTGGTGATGAGTGGCAGGTCGCTCACCAGCACCAAGGCCGCAGACGCGCTGAGGGCCTGCACACCGCGCATGACGGCCGCGTTGATGCCCTCCGGGGGATCATGGTCACGAACGGTGCTGGCCCCAAAGCTCTCGGCCACCGATCGGGCGCGCGGGTCGGACGTAACCACCACGATCTCGCCGACGCGCGTGCTGCCGGCAAGTGCCCCCAACACATCACCGAGCATGGCCGACTGCAGCATGCGCCGGGAATCGCGATCGAGCGCACCCGACAGGCGGCCGAGCGCGTAGCCCAAGCGCTTCACGGGCACCACGGCACCCACATCGTGCATGGTCATCAGGCCATTGCCTCGAGCACGGTGCGCGCCAACCGCTCGCGTGCCGCGTAATCGGGCATGAGGATGTCGGTGACCACGGCGCGCACCCCCAGGGCCTCAATCGCGGGCACGTCGTCCGCGTCGGTCTCGTGAATGACGAATGTGCCGCAGACATCGGCGTAGATCTCGGCCATCTGCCGCGCGGAGCATTCCGCATAGCCGGCGCCGCGCAGGAACTTGTGCGCCGGACCCTCCACCGGGGCGGTGCCGATGATGGGGCTCACACCGATGACGCGGTCGCGTCGGGTGGCCACGGCATCGCGAACGCCGGGCACACCCAGAATGGTGCCGATGCTGACGATCGGGCTGGACGGTGCGATGACGACGGTGGTGGCACCTGCGATGGCGTCGAGCACCCCGGGCGCGGGCGCGGCGGCATCGAGTCCCTCAACGCGCACAGCAGAAATGTCCTCGCGCGCACCATCACGAACCAGGTATTCCTGAAAGCGCTTCTCGCCCGTAGCCGTGGTGATGATGGTGCGCACCGGGTCGTTGGTCATGGGGTATAACCGGGCCTCTACGCCAAGGCGTGCGCGCAGGTCATCCGTCACCTCGCTCACCGTGGCCCCGTCACGCACCCGGAGTGTGCGGTGGATGTGGGTAGCGAGGTCGCGGTCGCCCAGCCCGAACCACGAAGCCTGGCCGTACGTCGCAAGGCCCTCGAGGCACCGGAAGGTGTCGTCGGCGTAGCCCCAGCCCCGGTCGGCAACCACGCCGGCAAGCACGTAGAGGTTGATGTCGAGGTCCGGGCATACCAACAGCCCGTAGAATTCACCGTCGTCGCCGGTGTTGATGATGCCCACCAGGTCGGCCTGCCCATTGACTATGGCGAGACCGTGCACCATCTTCGACCCTCCGGTGCCTCCGGCGAGCGCGACGATCACGTGGCAGGGGCGGTGGGCGGCATCACGAAGGCCGAGGCTACCAGCGACGACCCTCAGCTTCGGGTGGGTGCGAGCACCATCCACAGCCCCCCGCACACCAACGCCAGCCCGATCCACAGGCGCACGCCCGGCGTCTCGCCCAGAAGCGGCCACGCCGTGAACACGCCGACGACGGGAACCAAGAAGAACCAGGCCGACACCCGGCCCGCATCACCCCGGCCCAGTGCCACGTAGAACAGCGCGAATGGAATGGCCGATCCCACGACGGCCACCATCAGCACCAGGCCCCATTCGCGCACGCCCAGTGCGGACGGCGGCACCTCGAAGATGAGACCGAGCGCGGCAAGGATGACCCCACCCAGCAACATCTGCCAGCCCGCGATGGCTACGGGGCGGGCGTCCTTACGGATCTTTCCGGCCACGGCCACGGTGCCCACCGCCCACAGCAGCGCCCCGCCCACCACCAGAAGGGACACCCATGAGACGGTCGGTGGCCACCACGGCCCCTTCCAAACCACCAGAACCGCGCCCGCCAGCCCCACAGTCAGCCCACCCCACTGGCGGCGGTTCAGATGCTCTCCGAGGAACATGGCGGCAAACACCGCGACAAAGAGCGGATCGGTGTTGGCCAGAACGGCCGCGATGCCGGCGCCCTCGTGTTGGATGCCGATGAACGTGGCCCCATAGAAGGCCACGGACTGCGTAAGGGCCAGAACCACCACGACCCACAGGCCCGTTCCGGTGCCGAGCGGCTGCCGCAGCACCACGAGGGCCACGATGATGATGGCGCCGCCCACGCCCACGCGGGCCGCAGCCGCCATGAGCGGGGGCCAGTCTTCCACCAGCCAGGCCGAGGGCACGTAGGCGATGCCCCAAAAGAGCATCGCCAGCACCGCGAGATACGAGGGCGACAGTTGCGGACGGCCTCCCGGCGTCGTCTCTGCGGGAGTCTCGGCGATTTGATCGCGGTTCGACATCGGACGCACGCCTCCTTCGCTCATCTCGGCAGTCAATCACCAAACGTCGAAAGGGCATGAGAGTTTGTAATTATCCGCACGAGCGCGGTTGGATGCACAAGAACCCTTACGGATACACAAGAGTTGGCAACTCTGATCGCACCCCGACACGTGCTGCGCGGCGTTGACAGCGCCAAGGTACGTGACATATGCTGC
>Ga0105054_10002720_pt1 | contig 27968 bp, 16 predicted proteins | sample BON02_FD_78091 | JGI IMG/M metagenome (GOLD analysis project Ga0105054, IMG submission 78091) | Freshwater microbial communities from Lake Bonney liftoff mats and glacier meltwater in Antarctica - BON-02 (megahit assembly) | ecosystem: Environmental > Aquatic > Freshwater > Ice > Glacier...
AAACCCCGATTGGTCCGAACTATTCGATCCCCCGCTCACCACCGTCGGCGCACCGTTTGAACTACTCACCAAGCACTGCCTCGATCATATGCAGAGCCTCGTCGCCAACCGCCCCACTAAGCCCACGGAGGTGCTCATTGATACACCAGTCATTGAGCGCAAAACCGTGCTCGATCGCCGCCCCGCCGCCTCCCGCGCCCGCGCCGAGGGCTGACCGCGCTTCCCTTGGCCAAAAATACCTCATTTAGACGCTTTTCCCTCTAGCCCGCGCCAAAACTAGGTATAGTCATGTCTTTTCTGTCTACTCCGCTCACCACTCCCCCCTTTAGAGCCCCGCATTCCATGGCAAACCTCGTCCGGCTATTCCTGCGCCGAACCCTTCCCCTCCGCGAATCGATTGTTCTCGGATTCGTCGCCCTCGCATCCTCCGCCTCGGCCTCGCTCACCGCGACCGATGTCATGGCCTCTTATCGGGCCAACGTGGAACCGCTCTTCGACAACTACTGCTATGATTGTCACGGCTTCGGCACCAACGAGGGTGGTGTCACGCTCGACGAGTTCACCACCGAAACCATTCAGGATCACGAGCTCTGGGAGCGCATTCTCAAAAACACGCGCGCCCACATCATGCCGCCCCTCGCAGAGGCGCATCCCACCGCCGCCGAACGCTCCTCCCTCGCCGCCTGGATCACCTCCGACCTTTTCGCCATCGACCCCGCCAACCCCGACCCCGGCGAACTCACCGTCCAGCGCCTCAACCGAATCGAGTATCAAAACACCATCTTCGACTTGCTCGGGGTAAAGTTTGATGCCACCGACGCCTTCCCCAAGGACAACTCTGGCGAGGGCTTCGACAACATCGGCGAGGTGCTCACGCTGTCTCCCATGCTGCTCGAAAAATACTTCGATGCCGCCATCACTATTATCGGCGACGTCGTCCCCACCGACCCTCTCGTCCTGCCCACCGACACCCTCTCCGGGAGCAAGCTCGTCCGCCGGTTTTCCCCCAGCTCGCTGCCCGACGACGAATCCAACGACGACCTTCAACTCTCATTCTACCAGCCCTCCCGGCGCACCGCCTCCTACCGGATCGACGAGGCCGGCCACTACCAGGTCACCGTGAAGTTAAAGCCGCAGAGCTTCGTCAGTTTCCAGGGGTTCGATTACAACAAGTGCCGCCTCCAGTTTACCATCAACGACGAGGTCAAAATCGATCAGGAATTCGAAAACTCCTCCGGCAAAGTCTTCTCCTACACGTTCGACTACGACTGGCAGCCCGGTGACCAATCCTTCGCGTTCTCCGTCGAGCCCACCACCAACGATCCCGAGCGCATCAAACGTCTCAAAATGCGCGTCGACTCGATCACCGTCACTGGCCCCCAGGACCGCCAGCACTGGGTGCAGCCCGAGGACTACGACAAATTCTTCCCCGGCGGCATTCCTTCCGCGCCTGCGGCCCGTCTTGCTTACACCGAACAACTTCTCGGCGACTTTGCCACCCGCGCCTTCCGCCGTCCCGTCGATGCCGAAACCCTCGAACACCTCGTCAATCTCGCCACCAATGTCGCCGCCCAAGAGGGCTACAATGACGAGATGGGTATCGCCCAGGCAATGGTCGCCATCCTCGCTTCCCCTCGCTTTATTTTCCGTGAAGAGTCGCCCGAATTTCTTTACTTCTTCAGCAAAAAACACCCCTTGATCGACGAGTATTCCCTCGCGTCGCGAATCTCCTATTTTCTCTGGTCGAGCATGCCCGACGCCGAGCTGTTTGCCCTCGCTGCCGCCGGCCAACTTCGCGCCAATCTCGACGCCCAATTCGAGCGCATGATGGCCGATCCCCGCTCCAATAACTTCTTTTCCAATTTCACCGGCCAATGGCTCCACGCCCGCGACATCGGTTCCGTCAATATTAACTCCATCGAGATCTGGCTACGTGACAATCCCGACCCCGAGATTTTCAAGGCCCAACGCGCCTATCAGTTCGTCCGCGAGATTCCCGAAAACCAGCGGACCTCCGAACAACAAGCCACCTACACCCGCACCCGCGCAATCACGCGGGGGCTCAACGATATAAAGCGCCCCAAGCTCAATCCTAACAGCGAGCTCCGGGCCATGCGCGAGGAAACCGAAATGTTCTTCGAAAATATTATTCGCACCGACCGCCCCCTCGCCGAACTGCTCGATAGCGATTACACTTACCTCAACGAGGCCCTCGCTGAGATCTACGGCATCGAAGGGGTGAAGGGCAAAAAAATGCGCCGCGTGCAGCTCCCGCCCGACAGCCCCCGCGGTGGCATTCTTACCCAAGGCACTTTCCTCGCCTACACCTCCAACCCCACCCGCACTTCACCCGTGAAACGCGGCGTCTTCATTCTCGAAAATATCCTCGGCACCCCACCCGCCGCTCCGCCGCCCAACATCCCCGCGCTCGAGGATGCCGCCAGTCCCGAAGCGCTCGCCGTAATGAGCCTCCGTGAAACCCTCGCCCTCCATCGCGAGAATCCCCTCTGCTCCTCCTGCCACGAGCGCATGGACCCTCTCGGCCTCGCCCTCGAAAACTTCAACGCCATGGGCATGTGGCGCGAGGCCGAACTCGGCCAACCCGTCGAACCCGGCGGTCAACTTGTGACCGGTGAAAAGTTCGACTCGATCCAAGAACTCAAGCACATTCTTGCGACCGATCGCCTCCGCGATTTTTACTACTGCTTCAGCGAAAAACTCCTCACCTATGCTCTCGGCCGCGGCCTCGAATACTACGACACCGCCGCCATCGATTCCATGGTCGCCGCCCTCGAATCCTCCGGCGGCAAACCTTCCTCCGTCTTCCACGCCTTGATCCACTCCGCTCCTTTTCAAAAGACCCGCCACCCCCAGACTTCGTCCCCCTCCGCTCATGCCTCCGTCCCCCCTCGCTAGTTCCCTCAATCGGCGTCACTTCCTCAAAGGCCTGAGCGCCTGCGTCGCCCTCCCGGCGTTCTCCTCGTTAATCCCGGGCAACCTCTCCGCCACCGCCTCAGCCCGCGCCGCCGCCACCTCCTCCACCGGTGCCCCCCTCCGCACGGCTTTCATCAATTTTCCCAACGGCGCCATCCCCGCCCACTGGTGGCCCGAGGGAGGTCTCACCGACTTCCGCTTTAACCAAACCCTCGAGCCCCTCGCCGACCTGCGCTCCTCCGTGCAGGTCCTCAGCGGACTCGATCAGCTTAACGCCAACCCCGGTTCCGACGGCGGCGGCGATCACGCCCGCGGCAACAGCGTATTCCTTACCGGCGTCCGCATCAAAAAGAGCGCCACCGACATTCGCGCCGGGGTCTCCATCGACCAAGCTATCGCCCGCGAGGTCGGCCATACCACGCGCTTCCCCTCCCTGGAACTCAGCTGCGTCACCAACCGCCGCACCGGCACTTGCGACACCGGCTACTCCTGCGCCTACCAATACAATCTCGCCTGGAAAACACCCACCAACCCGATGACCCCCGAGTCCAACCCGCGCCGCGTCTTCGAACGCCTCTTCGGTGAGGGCGGTCACGGCGAACGCTCCGCCAACGCTCAGGCCCGGATGACGAACCATCGGTCCATTCTCGACTTCGTCATGACCGACGCCAAGCGCATGCAAAGTCGCCTCAGCCTCCGCGATCAGGAAAAACTCGACCAATACCTCAACGGTATCCGCGAACTCGAAGTCCGCATCGCCAATCTCGAAAAATTCGGCTCCCCCGCCGACCCCGACCTCGCCACGCCCGCCGGCGTGCCCTTCAGCCACGGCGAGCACCAGGACATCATGTATGAGATGATGCTCCTCGCCTTCCAAACCGACTCCACTCGCGTCGCCACCCTCATGACCGCGCACGACGGCGACAACCGCTCGCACGAAGAGATCGGTATTCCCGAAGGCCACCACGAGCTCACCCATCACCAAAACAACGCCGACCGCATCGCCAAAGTGGCCCGCATCGACCGGTGGTATGTGCAACGCTTCGCCAAATTCCTCGAACGCCTGCGTGAGGTTCAAGACGTCGATGGCAACTCCCTCCTGCACAACTCGATGATCGTCTTCGGCAGCGGCAACGCCGACGGCAACCGCCACTCCCACGACAACCTCCCCATCATTCTCGCCGGCCACGGCGGCGGTGAACTCAGCCCGGGGCGCTACGTGCAAAGCGGCTCCAAGCCCGCCACCAATCTGTTCCTTAGCCTCGCCCATAAAATGGGCGTGTCCGACCTCCCCCGCCTCGGCGACTCCACCGGCCTCCTCGCCGGTATCTAGAACCCGCTCCCCCTCTTTCAGCGTTCGCCCCGGTCGCCCCCGCGAGAGACGGACCGCTGGGCCGTCCGCACCTGCCTCTCCGAAATAGCGTTAAGCCTCACTCATTAAGCAAAATGCTCCGAGCCTCGCCCTTCCCCGTCGCATCAACCCTCGGTTCTCTCGGTTCCCTGCTGTAAAAAGCAGGGCATCTGCCCTTCCTTGCCTTCGTTCCCTTCTGCCCCCCCCCGCCTCACCGCCATCGCGTCAGCCCATATTCCGCATGTCCCGCCCCTCCCGCTTCATCGCCGCCGCAACCTTGGGTCTCGCCCTCACCGCAACCACCTTCACCTCCGCCGCCACCCCCAAGTTTGCCGCGCAGCTGATACCCCACCCCGGCCCCGTCACCGACGCGCCCTACGCCCCTCAAGCCCTCCGCCCCGGCGGCATCGTCATCCCGCTTTGGTCCCCCGATTCCCCCATGCTCCATCACGACCGCGTGCACGAAGCGGAGGACTACCAGATGGACCCCCATATTCCCGGTCGCGTGCGCACCATGACCAACATCCACAATCCATCGATTGAGGTGCATCCGGTCGCCAAAAACCAAAACACCGGCGCCGCGGTCATCATCATCGCCGGCGGCGGCAACAAACAACTTTTTGTCGGCGGCGAAGCCTGCGATATCGTGTCCTACCTATTCAACTACGGCGTCACCGGCATCATCCTGCGCCACCGCCTCCGCGCCGATGGCTACGTCGCCGAAGTCGATTCCGTCAACGATACCCTCCAAGCCATCCGCCTGGTCCGCGAGAACGCTGCCGAGTGGGGCATCGATCCGCTGAAAATCGGCGTCATGGGATTCTCCGCCGGGGGGGAACAAGCCAGCGGATCAGCCCTCGGTTATCCCGCCTTCGACACCGCCCACCCCTCACCCCACTCTTCCCGGCCTGACTTCGCCGCCCTCATCTACACCGGCCCCTCCGCCCTCACGCCCAATCCTGAAACCCCCATTCCTGCCGACGTCCCGCCCACCTTCATCGCCACTGCCAGCTACGGCGAAGACCGCCACACCATGTGGTCCATTGAGTATTACCTCCCCATGTTACGCCAAAAAGTCCCCAACATCGAGCTGCACCTCTACGGCCGCGGCGACCATGGCGGTGGCATCACGGATCGAGGCGGCATCCCCTTCGGCACTTGGGAACACCGTTTCATCGACTGGTTCCGCGACCTCGGCTTCCTCCAAAAACCCCACCTCCCCACCAAAGCCGCCACCGACACCGCCAAGCACCGCGCCACCCCTCGGTAGGGACGGACCGCGGGGCCGTCCGCAGCGCGTCAGCCCTTCATTCCCTGCTGCAAAAGTCCATCTGCCTCTCGGCCAATTCAACCGATTCACCGCGTCAGCCCCCCTACTGCTACGTTTCAGTGCGTAGTCGGTAGACGAAGCCCTTTCGTATCCATTTGTGGTTAAAAAATCCGGCCGCTTCACTTTCCGTCTTCCCGCCATCATCCCATGACCCGAATCACCCTCCTCGCGATCCTCTCCTTCGCCTTCAGTTTCACCACCACGCGCGCGGAACAGCCGCCCAACATCATCTACATCATGCTGGATGAGTGGGGCTACTTCGAGTCATCCGGCATGGAGCACCGCATCCTCGATACGCCTAACATGGATCGGATCGCCGATGAAGGTATTCGCTTCACCCAATTCCTCGCCGGCGGCAACGTCTGCGCGCCCACGCGTAATGTCTTGATGACCGGTCAGCACTCCGGCCACACCACCGTGCGCGGAAACCGCGGCACCGCCCCCATCCGCGACGAAGACTTTACTATCGCCGAAATGCTCAAAACCGCTGGCTATGCCACCGGCGGTTTTGGCAAGTGGGGCCTCGGCGACGTCGGCTCCTCTGGTGTCCCCGAGCGCCAGGGTTTCGATACATTCTTCGGCTACTACCACCAAGTCCACGCCCACACGTTCTACCCGCGCTACCTCATCCGTAACAGCGAGCGCATCCCATTACCCGGCAACACCGGCGACATGAACCACGGCGAAACCTTCGCCCAATACTTGATCCACGACGAGGGCATGAAGTTCATTCGCGACCACCACGATGGCCCCTTCTTCGCCTACCTCGCGTGGACTCCCCCTCACGGCCAATGGGGCATGCCCGCCGATGACCCCGCGTGGCTCAAATACCAAAATAAGAAGTGGGATGCGAAGAACCAAAAAGGCACCCACGACGCCCAAATGTATGCCGCCATGGTCGAAATGGCCGACCGTCATATCGGCGAGATTCTCGATCTCCTCCAAGAGCTCGGCATCGATGACAACACCGTCATATTCCTCTCCGGCGACAACGGCGGCCAAGCCTACTTTCAAAACGATAAATACCCCCACGGTTTTCACGCCCCCAACCTCAATCCCCGCACCGGCGAACGTTTCCGCGGTGGCAAAGGCAACTTCTACGAAGGCGGCCTTCGCATCCCCTTTATGGTGCGCTACCCCGCCCGCATCAATCCCGGCCAAACCACCCCGCACCTCGGCTATTTCCCCGACATCATGCCCACCATCGCCGAACTCGCCGGACTCCCGCCCCCGGCCCACACCGACGGCTACACCCTCACCCCCACCCTGATCGGTCGCGACGAAGTCAACCACGAGCAACGCAGTCACAAATACCTGTATTGGGAAGACCTCACCAGTCGCGCCGTGCGCATGAACCAGTGGAAAGCCATCCAGCCCAAAACCGACGCCCCCTGGGAACTCTACCATCTGGACCACGACATCGAAGAGCTCCACGACCTCGCCACCCAAAATCCCGAAATTCTAACCAAGATGAAACAGTTCGCCAACGAAGCGCACCACCCCGTAATCGACGGCGAAGTCTACGACGAAACCCAAGCCTTCGACGGCCACGAGGCCCCCTAGTTACGCCGCACTTCAGCCAGCGTCCCGAGCCTCTCCGCCAGCGACAGAGCTCGACGCCCCCCCGCCCCTGCCCCTCGGTCACCAATCATTCTCGTTCCCGCCCCCGCCCCCCCGTGGGTCGGGCTTTATGCCCGACATCCCTTTGCCTCTCCACCAGCGACATTGCTCGACGCCCCCCGCCCCTGCCCCTCGGTCACCAATCATTCCCGTCCGCCCGTGGGTCGGGCTTTATGCCCGACATCCCCTTGCCTCTCCGCCAGCGACATTGCTCGACCACGCCCGCCCCCTGCCCCTCCGCCAAACACGTCCCCACATCAACCTTCCGCGTCAGCCTCCCTTACTAGAGCCGCCGTGCGTCAGCCCTTCCTTACCTCCGTTCCCTCCTGCAAAACCCCGCTGCGTCAGCCCCCCAACAACGACGTTTCAGTGCGTAGTCGGTAGAACGAAGCCCTTTCGTCTCCATTTGCTCTTCAATTGCCCAATCTAGGCACCCATTTCATCACCCCTGCGTGGCGCACTGTTCCAGTGCACCCTCTCCGCGCTATTGCGCTCCGTGTGGTTAAAAACAGCCCTGCCTCTCAGCCCCCCACCGCTTTCCCATGATCTCCATCCGCTCCCGCCTCCCCGCCTGCATCACCAGCATCCTTCTCAGTGCGTCAGCCCTCCTCCTCCCCGCCGCCGCCGAGCAACGACCCAACGTCGTCATCATCTACGGCGACGATGTCGGTTTCGCCGACGTCGGGGTCAACGGATCCATCAAGATCCCGACGCCCAACATCGACCGCCTCGCCGCCGAAGGCATCAACTTCACCGACGGCCACTGCACCGCCTCCACCTGCACCCCCTCCCGCTTTTCGCTGCTCACCGGCGTCCATGCCTTCCGCTACCAAGCCCGCGTGCTGCCGCCCGACGCGCCCCTCATCATCCCGACCGATATCCTCACCTTGCCCAAGCTCTTCAAGCGCGCCGGCTACGACACCGCCGTCGTCGGCAAATGGCATCTCGGTATCGGTCAAGCCGGCGTGAAAACCAACTGGAACGGCGACGTGAAACCCGGCCCCATCGAACTCGGTTTTGATTACTCCTTTCTCCTCCCGTCCACCAACGATCGCGTGCCCAGTGTCTACCTCCGCAACCACCGCGTCGTGAATCTCAACCCGCACGACCCGCTCTTCGTCGGCACCTCCCCCGCCGCAGTCAACCGCCCCGGTAGCACCGCCTATCCCGATGGTCGCGTCGACCGCGCCGCCATGACCTACTACCAAAGCTCCCACGGTCACAACGACAGCGTGATCAACGGCATCGGCCGCATGGGCTACATGGCCGGCGGCAAATCTGCCCTCTGGAACGACGAAACCATGACCGATGTCTTCGTCGAAGAAGCCAAAGCCTACATCGCGGCCAAAGCCCATCAGCAGCAACCGTTCTTTCTCTACTTCTCTTCCCAGGACATCCACGTCCCCCGCGCCCCGCACCCTCGCTTCAAAGGCAAATCCCAACTCGGCTACCGCGGCGACGCCATGGTTCAGTTTGACTGGGCCACCGGTGAAATCATGGCCGCGCTTGAAGCCAACGGTATCTCCGAAAACACCCTCATCGTCTTCTCCAGCGACAACGGCCCCGTCTACGATGACGGCTACGAAGACGGCACCACTGTTCACTGTTCCCTCGAAGAATCCGACCGCGGTCACGACGCCTCCGGCATCTACCGCGGCGGCAAATACCAGATCTACGAAGGCGGCACCCGCGTGCCTTTCATTCTCCGCTGGCCCGCCCAGATCAAACCCGGCACCACCTCCGCCGCGACCGTCAATCAAGTCGACCTCCTCGCCTCCTTCGCCCACCTCATCGCAGCCAAACTCGCCCCCGACGAAGCCATCGACAGCCGCAACACCCTCCCTGCCCTCCTCGGTCAAGACCCCACCGGCGTGCACACGATGTTAGAAGAGTCCTTCGACCTCGCCCTGCGCCAAGGCGACTGGAAATACGTCGAAGAATCCCAAGCCACCTGGCCCGCCAACGCCCCCCTCGTCGAAGAAGCCCTCTTCGACCTCAGCGCCGACCCCAGCGAACAAACCAACCTCCTCGCCAAACACCCCGCCAAAGTCGCCGCGCTGAAATCACTCCTCGCCGAAATCAAATCCGGCCGCGGCTTGAGAACCATCAAGTAAACCCCTTCCGCCGTTGCGCCGTGCTTCAAAGCCGGCGTCCCCGGTTCATCCCCGTGGGTCGGGTCTTTACGCCCAACCGCGTCGGCTCGTCCCCGGGGGGCGGGTATCCGATAGGTATCCGTTTAATGTTTCATGATCATCATTGCAGCCCGCCACGCCTTCCGGTCGAAATGATATCATGCCACGCAAAACGCGTATCGAATTTTCCGGGGCCCGCGACCATGCCATCGATCGAGGAAATTAGCGGGATTAGATTTTCGATGCCGCTGGGCCACGGCAGAGTTTTCGGGCGTGTTTAACCCTCACTTGTGAGGCAAAGGACTGGATTCTTCATGCGGGGGTGCTGATGGGCCACCACCACCTGTGTTTGGAAACTCCTCGGTCCAATGCCGGTGAGGATCTGCGCTGGTTACCGTCAACTTTCGCCAATCACTTCAACCGGCTCCCAAAAGCCGACGGCCATGTCTTTCAAGTCCAGGACCATACCATACTCTTGGACGCCTGAGCAGGAGCGGTCGGGATTTAACGTCATGAGTCGAGGTGGGACCAAGGAGACGAACGAATTCAAAAATCGAATTGCGGCGGCGTTGCTCGAGAGAACTCGGAAGACGATTGAAGCAGCAGAGGCCTCCTCGCTGTGAGTATCCGCGGGGCAAAGGTGGCTGGTATCCGCCCGAAGAAAAAGAGCGAAAAAAAAATCAGGACATCACCCGAGATCGTAAGCGCGTAGCCTCAGGAAAGTCGGGCCGGCATGTCATCTCAGGGCACCCCACCTGCCGCCTCACCCATGGCTCCCGGAGCAACCCCAGATGCGACGTGCCTCCTCCGGGTCAGTCTAGGGTCAGCCGTCATCGACCTGGTGGTGGCATGGGTGATGAAGTTCGGGAATTCCTAGCATCATGCCCCTCGGGACTGACCCTTTTTCGGCAACGCGGTGCAGACCCGATCCCCGCCCGATTTCCCCTTCCCCAACGCCGCCGGTGTCGCCACGATATTTCCATACCGGTGCAGCGTCTCGCTGATCGCTTGCTCGCGATACCAGACCGGCAGTTCGATCCTCGCGTCCCAGACGACAGGACCGCCGGCGACTCTGATCCCGGCATGGTTCGCTGCTTTCCTTAGCTCCGCAGAGGCACCGGGCGTTCGCAGCAGGTGAGCAATCTTGGCACTGGTCGGAAACCTCGCCAACAACTCCTCTTCGGACTCGAACTTCAACTTGATGCCCAAGCCCTCCATCCATTCCCGGCGGATTTCCGAGGAAAATTCACAGGGCATTCCGACCGCCTCAGCGGCGAGGATCAGGCGCGCGGCATCGCGGTCAGTGACCTCCGCAGCGATCCGGACCCAGACATGCTTGAAGGTGCGATAGCGAAAAATATTCGACTCGCAACGCAGTCCGTTAGGGTCGTGTTCCTGATCGAATTCTCTTTCTTTCCAGAACGCGTCGCTACCCGCGAAAGCAGCAAGCGCGTCGGACTCATCGGGGAGAGCCGCCTGCAGTTTTTCCAAAACCGGAAGATTCCCCGCGGCTGATTTGGTCGGTAGGGAAACGTTTTTCCAATCGCCGAACTGCGAAACGTAATTCGGCCCACCCGCCTTGGCCCCCGGCCCGAAGTAGGACCGTTTCCAACCCCCGAAGGGCTGGCGCTCGACGATCGCCCCGGTGATCGGGCGGTTCACGTAAGCGTTGCCGACTTCCACCAGCTCCTTCCAGGCCTCGGTCTCGCGGTCATCGAGCGAATGAATCCCGCCGGTCAACCCGAACTCCGAATCATTCTGGATGCGCATTGCGTCATCGAAGTTTTCGGCGCGGATCAGACCGAGCACCGGACCGAAACACTCGGTGCGATGAAACCAGCTTTCCGGCGCGACCCCGAGCTTAATCCCCGGCGACCAGAGGCAGGGGTTTCCTGCGATCATTTTCGGTTCCAGCAGCCATTCCTCGCCCGGTTCCAGACTTGTCAGCGCTCGCGTCAAAGCTTCGCCCGGCGCGCGGATGACAGGGGTCGAGAACGATGAAAAGTTCCAGGCCGGCCCGACTTCAAGCGAAGCCGCCGCATCCCGCAACTGCCTGCGAAATGCCTTACTTTCATAAACCTCCGCCTCGATGATCCCGAGCGAAGCGGCGGAGCATTTCTGCCCCGAATGCCCAAATGCGCTTTTCACCAGATCTTTAACCGCCAGATCGAGGTCGGCGGCCGCGGTGATAATCAAGGCGTTCTTACCGCTGGTTTCCGCGAAGAGGTGAAGCTCCGGTTTCCAGCCCAGGAACATCCGCGCCGTCTCGTGGCCACCGGTCAAAACCACCGCCCCGACCCGCTCGTCCGTCACCAGCGACTGGCCGAGTTCGTTGTCCGGGCAGGGCAGGAATTGGAGCACATCGCGGGGAATACCCGCTCGCCACAGCGCCTGAACCATCACCCATGCGGTGAGAATCGTCTCGGGCGCGGGTTTGAGGATCACGGTATTCCCCGCGACCAGAGCCGCCAGAACGCCCCCGCACGGAATCGCGAATGGGAAATTCCACGGCGGCGTAACCAGCACGGTGCCGAAGGGTTCCAGCTCGCATCCATCGGCGTTGATCCGACGTGCGTAGTAGTTCGCGAAATCGATGGCTTCCGAAATCTCCCCATCGCCCTCCATGATGGACTTACCTGCGTCCATCACCATCGTAGCCGTCGCTTCGCCCCGAATCTTCATGATCTCCACCGCGGCCTTCCGTAGCAGATCCGCGCGTCCTTCAAAACCACGTTCCACCCACGCCGGGCGGCTTTCCTCGGCACATTTGAGCGCGCGTTCGATCTGCTCCGCCCCAGCCATCGCGTGGATGTAGGAAGTTTTCCCGGGACGCGATGGATCCTCCACCGTCGAATCGGTCTCGCCCGCTTCTTCTTTTCCGGCGATCACCAGCGGCACCATCTCGACATCCGATTCACGCCGGGCATCCACTTTCTCCCGCGCCCATTTCGAATTCACCCGCAAGGCCCAATCCGTATCGGCGGCGTTATGAAACCGCCCCGCTGGCGGATGTTCAATAAAGGTTTCTGTGGTCCGATCCTGCTTCCTCGTCTTCTCCGACGAGATGTTGTCCTTCCTCTCGCAGGCGGCGAGGAAACGTTTCTTCTGTTCATTCCAGGCCGGATTGCCCACCTGAATCGCGAAAATATCGTGGAGAAAATTTTCCTCTGAAGTGTTCTCGTCAAGCCGACGGACGAGGTAGGCGATCGCACTTGGAAAATCATCGTGCCGGACAATGGGGGCGTAGAGTAACAGATCTGAAGCCGCATGGTGCACCGCCCGTGCCTGATGGTTCGCCATGCCCTCGAGCATTTCGAACTCGATCTTTTCCTTCACGCCCTCGCGCTCACGCAGCAAAAGCGCGTAGGCGATATCGAAAAGATTGTGACTCCCGACCCCGAGCTTCACGGCCTTGGCGACGTTTTTATTACACCCCTCGTGGAGCATCCTTTTGAAATTCGCGTCGACCTCTTCTTTGCTTCCGTAGGTCGAAAGTTCCCATTCATGAAGCTCCGCGTCCACGGATTCCATCGCCAGGTTTGCACCTTTCACGATACGGATCTTGATGCCGGCGCCGCCATTTTCCTTTCGAGCCATCGCCCATGCGTTCAGGTTCTTTTGCACCGGCCACGAATCAGGAAGATAGGCCTGCAAGACGATACCCGCCTCCAGCTGGAAGAACTCCGGTTCGTCGAGCAGCTGACGGAACACATCGCATGTCAGGCGCAGGTCGCGGTATTCCTCCATATCAAGATTGACGAACTTCGGCTCGCCCTGAATCGGATTCGCCATCGCCGCACGGTAAAGCCGGCGCATCTGCGTCTTGATTTTCTCCACGCTCTCGTCGTAGGCGATCAGGTGGATCTGGCTGAATATCGCCGAGATTTTCACCGAAACATAGGACGCATCCGGATCCGCAATCCGGTCGAGAATGGCTTGGATCCGGTGCTCCGCTTCGACCTCCCCAAGGATCGCCTCACCGAGCTGGTTCAGATTCATCCGCATCCCCGCATCTTTCCGCTTCCGCAAGTGCGGCTTCAGCTTGCGATCCTCGGCTGGCAGGATGACCGACGCGCTCTCCTGCCGCACCGCCCCGGTCACCGCCGGCATCACCAGACCTGGAAAAAACGAAGACACGAACGTCCCGAGAGACATCGCCACTTTTTCCGGAAGCGAGAGATACTTGGGAACTCCGTAGGAATCGACAAGGTGCCTGAACTGCGAGGCGGAGCGCTTCGCCGAGGGCGGCCGAAACACTTGGTCGGCCATCGCCAGGGTGAACGCCTTTCCGGACGCGTCCATCATCATGCCCGCTAGCTTCTTGCCTTGGCGTTTCTCGGACCACGTCTCGATAGATCTGCTGGTATTTAACAACTCTGCGGCAAGATCAACGGCGGCACTCGCCAGCCGGGCATCATTCTTGGGATGGTTTTTGATTTCTGAAATAATCTGGTCGATTTGGGTTTTGTTCATAGATGAAATTTCCGCCGACGCTTTGAACCGCTCGGACTTCGCAAAGTTTCGCTTCCATCCAACATGGGAGGGAAACGGGAGGAATCAAACGCTGCTCCCTGCATTTTTTACTCACGCGTCTTTGTGGTCCCCTCCCTCGGTTCGGTCTTGGGCCGGTCGTCATCGGCATGCTGGCGCCAAGCGTGGTGAAATTTTAAGTTCTCTAAAACCGTGAAACAGTGCACCGACCCTTGTCTAGCGATAATTCATGGCGGACATTACACCCTCCCGCATGAGTGGAAACCATTTCTGATTGCTTTTCCGCCAGACCACCCGCTCCGAAAGCGATGGGGCTAAACCAACTTTGCGTGGGTGATTCGCGTCTTGTCCGAGCAGCGCCGCATGAATCTAGTGTCTTTGCTCCCGATCCTTATCGCCGGATTTGCCTCCCCCCATGCTGACTATATCGGCAGAGTAACCTTGAGCATCCGAACGCCGCGAAAATGATCGAAGGAATGAAAGCCAGGGAGAGAGATCCCCCCTTGGAACACCCTGAAGGTCTTACCGGATGGCGCTCAGATGAGCTGTTCCAGACGAATTTAGAATTCAACTTGGAGCCTTGAGGGGGATGGGGACCGTTTCACGGCCGAAAAATAATTCGAAGCAACGGAGAAAGATCGATCGCCCTCATGCGCTTCGCAGTGTTGCCGCAGACACGGGAAACCGGTAGTGTTGAAGGTCCTCGCCAGAACCCCTGCCTTTTTGCCCCCGTCCCCCATCCGATCAATCCATGAACGAAGCCCCCTGCCCCTTTCAACGACCTTCCTTTGTTCCACCTATGAGGGGAAACCGTCTCCTCGCACTTCTGATTCTATGTTTTTCCAGTCTCAGTATTTTCGCTAGCTCGAAACCCAACATCGTCTTCATTTTGGCCGACGACTGGGGTATGGGGGACATCAGATTTTATGGTGGCGAACGGTGTAAAATCGACACCCCCAACATGGACGCCCTCGCCGCTCAAGGCATGGCCTTCACCAACGCGCACAGCTCCTCGTCCGTCTGCACCCCATCTCGATATTCCGTGCTCACGGGCCGCTACAATTGGCGCAGCGAAAGAAAGAATGGCGTCCTCAACGGCACTGGGGCTCCCTTGATTCTGCCGGCGCGCGAAACCGTCGCTTCTTTGCTCCAAACCGCCGGCTACGCCACCGCCTGTATCGGCAAGTGGCACCTCGGCCTGGATCTGCCGACGACCGATGGAACGCCCCCGCAGTTCACCGCCAAAACCGCCGCCGAACTCGCGACTAAATGTAATATCGATTGGAGCGGTCGCATCGGCAACAGCCCGGTTGCCGTCGGCTTCGACTACTTTTGGGGCATCAGCGCTTCCCTCGACATGCCGCCCTACATCTGGATTGAAAACGACCGTTTTGTGGGAGAGTGCACCACCATCAAAGCCTTTAATCGCCCGGGTCCCGCCCACGCCGATTTCGAAGCCATCGACGTCCTACCAACGCTCGTGGAAAAGGCGACCGGTTTCATCTCCGCCCAGTCCCAGTCCGACCAGCCCTTCTTTCTCTACATGCCTCTCAACAGCCCGCACACCCCGATCGTTCCCTCCGTTGCCTTTCAGGGAAAAAGCGCCCTGGGCGCCTACGGTGATTTTGTGATGGAGACCGACTGGGCCGTGGGTGCAGTGGTGGCCGCGCTTGAAAAAGCCGGCCTAGCCGAGAACACCCTCATCATCGTCACGGCCGACAACGGCTGCAGTCCTGCCTCCAGCCGAGGCATTCCCGAGGGCATGCTACAATTTACTATGGAGGACGGTGTCTCCACGGATCTTTCCCGGCACTATCCCAGCATCACCTATCGCGGGCACAAAGCCGACATCTACGAAGGCGGCCATCGCGTTCCGTTTGTCGCCCGCTGGGACGGCACCACCGCCCCGGGTTCGGTTGCGGGCCAACCCATTTGCCTCGTCGATCTCTTTGCCACCTGCGCCGAAATGGTCGGAGTAGAGGTTTCCGCCACCTCCGCCGAAGACTCCATCAGCTTCCTGCCGATCCTCACCGGTGCCACTCAGGATCCGATTCGCACCGACGTCGTGCACCACTCCATCAACGGCAGTTTTTCGCTCCGCCAAGGCTCATGGAAAATGGTCTTCTGCCCCGGTTCCGGCGGCTGGAGCGCCCCCCGCCCACAGACCTTCAAAAAGGTTCCCACCACCGGTTGGTATCAGCTCTTCGACCTGGAAAACGACCCCTCCGAGCAGACCAACGTGATCGTGCTACACCCGGAAACAGCGGAGCGTATGACTCAATTAATGCAGCAGTATATCGCCGCGGGCCGATCCACCCCCGGAGCACCTCAGCCCAACGATGGCCTCGCCACCCCGCTCCATCCCGATTGGATGATCAAAGCGATGGGAGTGACCGAATAAGGCACCTTAAAATAGTCGGACAGAAGACGTCAGGTCTTGACTTTTGACAACAGGAGCCGAACCGCGCGGTTACTTTTTGGGTCTAGTAGATGCCTTCTCACGAACTGTAGCCACTTCATACCTTGACTTAGGTTCGGCTCATGGATTTCCACCGCCAGATGGAAATGGTTTCGCCTGATCACGTCGGCATGCACGCACCAGCCGTAACGTTGCGCCGCTTCACCCAAGGCGCGTTCAAACGCCTCAGCAGCTCCCTTCTCCGCAAAAATGGGTGAACGGTAATTACCCCGGTTAATAATGTGATAACACGCTCCGACAAACTCGATTCGCAGCGGTCTGGGCATCCGTCAATCGGGCTCGGGATCCATTGATTTTGTCACGAGTCAAGACCTGATGTCTTCTGGTTGCCCCGGTTAATAATGTGATAACACGCTCCGACAAACTCGATTCGCAGCGGTCTGGGCATCCGTCAATCGGGCTCGGGATCCATTGATTTTGTCACGAGTCAAGACCTGACGTCTTCTGGTTGCCCCTTTGTAGGTCGTAAGGGCACGGGCTCACTCACGGTGCAAACCGGCGGCTCCGTATCCAATAGTTTCGGTTACTTGGGCGTAGTTTCCGGCAGCACCGGCACCGCAGAGATTTCCGGCACGTGGACCAATGCAAACAATCTCTCCATCGGCAATCAGGGCAACGGCTCACTCACCGTGCGGGATGGCGGCACCGTCAATGTGAGATCCGGCATCGGGACCACCAGTTTAGCCTCCGGAGCTGATTCCGCCGGCACCCTCACCATCACGGGCTCCACCGCCGCCGGCATCCTCAACGCCGCCTCGGTCACCGCGGGCTTAGGCACCGCCACCCTCAACTTCAACCACACCGACGCCGACTACCACTTCACCACCGACGGAGCGGCCACCGGCACGGCCGTAGCGATCACCGGGTCCACCTCCGTCAACCACCTCGGCACCGGCACCACCACCCTCAGCGGCACCAACACCTACACCAGCGGCACGACGATCTCCGCCGGCACGCTCGCCGTTTCCGCCAACAACAACCTCGGCGCCAGCGACGGTGTGATCAACTTCTCCGGCGGCACCCTCAACTCCACCGCCTCCTTCACCGCTGATCGCGCCACCACCCTAGGCACCGGCGGCGGCACGCTCAACGTGGACAATTCCACCACCCTCACTTGGGACGGCAACATCACCGGCGGGGCCGGCAACCCCCTCACCAAAACCGGCACCGGCACCCTCATCCTCGGCGGCACCAACACCTACTCCGGCGACACCCGCGTGGACGCAGGCACCCTCCGACTCGGCGCCGCCGGAGCACTCAGCTCCAACACTCACCTCCGCGTGCAACCCGGCGCCGTCTTCGATCCCAACGGATTCGCCACCGCACTCGGTCGTCTCGAAGGCGACGGCAACGTGAACCTCGGTTCCGGCAACCTGTCGCTCAACCAAGCTGCCAACACCACCTTCGCCGGCGTCATCGCCGGCACCGGCGGACTCGCCAAATCCGGCGCCGGACGGCTCACCCTCAACGGCACTCACACCTTCTCTGGCGACACCGACGTCACCGCCGGCGAACTGAAGCTCAATGGCTCCGCCGCAAACTCTCGCTTCAATATTGCCGGCGGTCGCCTCTCCGGTTCCGGCACCGTGGGTATGCTCACCATCGCCAACGGCGGCACCCTCGCCCCCGGCAACTCACCCGGCACCCTCAACGCTGGATCGACCACCTGGGAATCCGGTGGAAACTTCAAATGGGAAGTCAACAACGCCGCCGGAATCGTCAGCACCAATTGGGATCTCCTTAACATCACCGGCGGCCTCACCATCACCGCCACCGATGCCAACCCCTTCACCGTAAATCTAGTTTCCCTGACCGCCGCCAACGCCACCGGACTCGTCCCCAACTTCGACGCCGACGCCAACCACAGCTGGACCTTCGTCACCACCACCACCGGCATCACCTTCGACGGAGCCGCGTCCATCGGCGCCTCCTTCGCGATCAATGCATCAGGTTTCCAAAACACCCTAAACGGCATCTTCGGCCTAGCCCAAAACGGCAACGACCTAAACGTAACCTACACGACTTCAGCCGTCCCTGAACCCGCCTCCTTCGCCCTCCTCTTCGGCCTCTTCGCTATCGGCTTCGCCACCACCCGCCGCACGCGCCGCGCGAAGTAACAAGCGCGCAGAGAGCGAAGTAACAAGTAGCAGGTATCAAGTAACAAGATACTTTATGCCCGACAGCCCATGGCCAAACGTCGTCTCTTCGGATTCTTCTCAGTTCCGGCTTTCGTGTATTTTGTGTGTTTCGTGGTTAACGAAGAAAACACCTGCCCCACCGCTGTTTTTTACAGGAGAGAACAGAGAAAAACAGAGCCACTCCTCAGTATTCGAATATAAACTACCGGCCTAGATTCCGGCCCCACGCTGACGGCTGCTCCCCAACGTTCCCTTCTGTAAAACAAAAGCCCCCCCCTCAATATCCGTCATCCGCCTCGCTCATAGACAGGCAGATATCGACGGCATCAACCGGCCAAGGGGTTCTAACTTCTCTTCACCAGATGCTTGGGATTCCGATGCGCATGGAATACGGCCAAGACCACAATACGGAAATTTTCGGCCACGAAGTGCACCGAGTAAGGAAAACGAATGAGGACAATACGACGAACTGAACCGCGAACCGTGCGAAACAGTTCCGGCCGCTCCGCCGCTTCACTCAGTCGATCATCGACTACATTTTGAAATTCGATTCCCAGTCCTCGTTGTTTACCTTCATACCAAACAAAAGCCTCATCGAATTCCAACCGAGCTTCGCGGCGGAAAACGACGCTTCTACTCACAATGCTCGATCACGGTTGGCTTGCTTGATTTCACTCCACGCCACCACGTCGTCAGGTGAGTCTTCGTAGACGGCTATTCGATCATCCAATTCCACGGTCTGGCCGGGAGTCAACTCCAAGTCCTCCTCCGCGAATTCGCTCCATATCCGGGACACCAATTCACGCCGCTCCAACGCAGTGAGCGACCGCATACTATCCAAAATCTCTGCCGAACTCATGGCTGAACCCTAGCGACAAAACCTCCGGCCGCAAGGGAGATAACACCCCGGCAAACCCCCAATCCGCCCTGACCCCACCACCTGCCCCCGATTCTCATCAGCTCTTCGTTTCCTTCTTTAACAAACTCAGTGCGTCAGCCCTTTGCGCCTTTGCGTTAAAACCCTTGCCCCGCTGATCCAACTCCGTCCCTCCCTTTTACCCCTTTGAAACGCACCATAATGAATCAATATGGATCAGGCTTAAACTTTGCTCGTGCCGGCTATATCCGTGAAACGAGCCGGAGAGGTTCATCGCGTGAATTGCTTGAATGACTCAGCGCTCAAGTAAACAGGCCTGTTCAAAACGACTCCCGGTTGATAGTTTGGAGTGCGCCAACCCTAGGAGTATTCCCGCCACTACGACCGAAGTAGAGTCCTTCTTGTTACGCTAGAGCCCGAGGTCGTTGCCCCAAGAGGGATCTCATTCGCCCATGATTCAAACGCGCTGTGGTAAGAAATGCCGGGTTGCGGAGCATTCTCCTCCCCCCAACAGTGGTTTCGCTTCCCCCTCCTTATTTGTCCGGATACTCGGCCCTATCTCAGCTTCCTTTTTTGATGATTGCCTCCTCGTTTCGCCTCTGCGCCTTCCTCGCTACGCTCCTGCTCGCAGCTTCCGCTTCCGCCGCCGATCAGCCGATGAATATTCTCGTGCTCTACGCCGATGACTGGCGGCACGATACTCTCGGCGCCGCCGGCCATCCCGTCGTGCAAACCCCTCACCTCGATCAACTCTCGCGCGATGGCGTTCGGTTTACTCGGGCCTGCGTGACCACTGCTATTTGTGGTGTCAGTCGCGCCAATCTCTACACTGGTCAGTGGATGTCCCGTCACGGTAACCGAGGCTTCGCTGCCTGGGCAACGCCTTGGTCCGAGACCTACCTCGGTCAGCTCCGCCAACACGGGTATTACGTCGGTCACGTCGGCAAATGGCACAACGGTGAGATCCCCTCCGAACACTTCGATTTCAGTCGCTCTTACTACCGCACGCATTGGATCGAAGAACCCGACGGTTCCAAAATTCACGTCACGCAAAAAAACGAAAACGACTCCATGGAGTTCCTCAAAACACGCCCCCCTGACCAACCGTTCTACCTCACCGTCGCCTTCTTCGCCACCCACGCCGAAGATCATAATCCCCTTCAGTTCCTTCCCCAACCCGAAAGCATGTCACTCTACGAGGACGTCACGATTCCCGTTCCGGCCAATGCCACCGACGAATCCTTTCACCGCCTCCCCGAGTTCGTCGCCCACGAAGGCAACGAGGGACGCAACCGCTGGCACTGGCGCTTCGATACCCCGGAGAAATATCAGATCATGATGAAAAACTACTACCGGCTCGCCACCGAAGTTGATCAAACCAGCGGCCGCATCCTCGCCGAACTCAAACGCCAGGGCGTGCTCGATAACTCCCTCGTGATATTCACCACCGACAACGGCTACTACCACGCCGAGCACGGCCTCGCCGACAAATGGTATCCCCACGAAGAGAGCATTCGCGTGCCTCTCATCATTTCCGACCCTCGTCTCCCCGCCGACCAACGCGGCACCGAAAACGACCAATTCGCCCTCAGTGTTGATCTCGCTCCCACCATCCTCAACGCCGCCGGTATCACCGCCCCCGCGGGCATGCAGGGCGAGGATCTCGCGCCCCTTTATTTATCCAATTCTCCTCCCGATTGGCGCACCGATTTTTTCTACGAACATCCCACTATTCGGAGCAAAGATTTCATTCCTGCCTCCGAGGCCCTCGTGCAACGCGATTGGAAGTATCTCTACTGGCCTGAATTCGACCGCGAACAACTCTTCGACCTCGCTAACGACCCGCAGGAAGAAAACGACTTGATCAACGAATCCACCCACACTGCCCGCCTCACCGCCATGCGGGCCCGTTTCGCTGTGCTCAAAGCCGCCGCCAACTGAGCGCGTTCATCGCCCCCGTTCCGACCAAAATATTTAATTGATTAAGCGCACGGTTCCTTGCCCCGGACGCCTCAGCCTTAATTCTGCCTCGACCCACCCTCAGGTGGACTATCCTGCTCATGAATTACCGACCTCTCGGCCAAACCGGACTCAATCTCTCCGCGCTCAGCTACGGCGCATCCCCGCTCGGCGGCGTGTTTGGTGACGTCGACCACGCCACCGGGATTCGCACCGTTCACGCCGCCATCGATGGCGGCATTAACTTCATCGACGTGTCGCCCTACTACGGCGACACCAAGGCCGAAACCGTGCTCGGCCTCGCTCTCCGGGAGATCAAACGCAACCGCTTCATCCTCGCCACCAAGGTTGGCCAATACAGTCAGGCAGAATTCGATTTTTCCGCCGCTCGCGTCACCCGTAGTCTCGACGAAAGCTGCGCGCGCCTCGGCGTCGACTACATCGATATTCTTCAGTGCCACGACATCGAATTCGCCGAGGTCGACCAAATCGTCGACGAAACCCTACCCGCACTCGTCAAACTTCGTGACGCCGGCCGCATCGGCCACATCGGCATCACCGGCCTCCCCTTCAAGGTCCTGCAAGCCGTGCTCGATCGCACGGATCCCGGCGTCGTCGACACCATCCTCTCCTTCTGCCGCTACGAGCTCAACGACACTGCCCTCGCCGACTTCCTCCCCTACTTCGCGTCCAAAAAAATTGGCGTCATCAACGCCTCCCCCACCGGCATGGGCCTCCTCACTCCCCGTGGCGTTCCCGGCTGGCACCAAGCCACTCCGCTCATGATCGAAACCGCCCAAAAAGCCGTCGCGTTCTGTGCCCAGGAGGGAGTCGATATCGTCAAACTCGCGGTCCAATTCTGCGTCGCCCATCCCGGTATCACCACCACGTTGGTCGGCACCTCGAAACCCGCCAACATCGAGGCCAATATCCGCTACGCCGAGGAGCCCATCGACCACGACATGATCAATCGCGTCCGCGAAATCCTCGCGCCGATCAACAACCACAACTTTACCCGAGGCCTGCCCGCCAACCGCGACGCCCTCATCCCCTCCTCCGCATGAACCAAGTCTCTCTCGCCGAACCCGGCCGTTTCGAATTCATCACCAACGCGCCTGAGCCCCAGCTTCAACCCGGCGAAGCCTTGGTCCGTGTCCACCGCATCGGCGTCTGCGGCACCGACCTGCACGCCTACGCTGGCAAACAGCCTTTCTTCGAATATCCGCGTGTCCTCGGTCATGAACTCGGCGTCGAGGTCATCGATCCCGGCAGCGAACCCGGTGACCTCAAAGGGGGTGATCGCTGCTCCGTCGAACCTTACTTAAACTGCGGAAAATGCATCGCGTGCCGTCGCGGTAAGCCCAACTGCTGCACCTCACTGAGCGTCCTCGGCGTTCACTCCGACGGTGGCATGGGCACCCTCCTCGCCGTCCCTGCTCGTAAGCTCCATCGCTCCACCAAACTCAGCTACGACCAACTCGCTCTGGTCGAAACCCTAGGCATCGGCGCCCACGCCGTCGAACGCGCCGAACCCACTGCCGATGACTTTGTCCTTGTGATCGGCGCCGGCCCCATCGGCCTCAGTGTCATTCAGTTCGCCGGTATCACCGGAGCCAAGGTCGCCGTGATGGACATCAGCGAATCTCGCCTCGCGTTTTGCCGCGACCACCTGGGCGTCAAACACACCGTCGTCGCCGGACCGGCAGCGGCCGCCGAGCTCACCGCCATCGGTGACGGCGATCTTCCCACGATCGTCTTCGATGCGACGGGCAACCCGCGCTCCATGGCGGGCTCATTCGAACTACCCGCCCACGGCGGACGCATCGTCTTCGTCGGCCTATTCCAAGGCGACGTCTCTTTCAACGACCCCAATTTCCATCGCCGCGAACTCACCCTCTGCGCCAGCCGCAACGCGTTGCCCGACACTTTCACCGAGATCATCCACTTGATGGAAACCGGCCGGATCGATACCACGCCGTGGATCACTCACCGCTGCGCGCTCGCCGACATTCCAACCCAATTTGGCGTCTTCTCCGCCGATCCGACCCTGCTCAAGTGTATCATCGAGGTCTGATCCAAGCCAACTGCATCCGCGACTTAGCACCCGATCACCTCGCCTCCGCGTAGCCGATTCGCCGCCCACTTCATTTTAGCAGGCATCAAATACCGGTAGGAACGAACCGCTTAGCCCTCCGCAACGGCCTCTCGCGAAATTCACGTCGCACTCGTTTTCCCCGTTGCGCCGTGCTTCAGCCGGCAACCACTGCCTCTCATAAACTGACTAACCGACGCTCCAGCGCATCGCCATCCGCCAAAGGACATCCCAAGCTTCTACTATGTCCCAGTTTTCACCCCGACTGCGTTGCCTTCTTTTCGTCCTCTTTGCGCAGGTGCTTCTCGCCGATTCCCCTATCCTCGCACGATCCGAAAAACCCCTTTTGACCCTAGATCAACCATGGGAAAAAGGCGGTAGCATGACCACCTTGGTCGGAGTCGTTCCCGATCCGGCCGCCGATCGGCTTTGCCTCTACTACATGGTCTCATTTCCCGGAAGAGCCGAAGACAATATTCTCTGTCTGGCTTATTCCACCGACGGCTACACCTGGGAAAAACCGGACCTAGGCCAGGGTCACAACATCGTCATGCGGGCCTCAGGTAACTCCATGAATTGGGGCTCCTTTCACCCTCAGGCAATCGTCCTCGACGAGAATGAAGTGAATCCGGCCTGGCGTTGGAAAATGTTATTCTGGGGGCGTTGGAACCCCGAGCTCCCTCCCGGTTTTCATATCGCCGTCAGCCGAGATGGGCTATCGTGGGATCCGCTTAACAATCGCCCCATCATCACCAACGCCAACGACGCCGGCTCCATCGGTCTACCCAACCCCCTCGCCCCCGTCGGCCCTCGCGAGAGTTCGCTACTCCTGTATCAGCAAACTTGGCGCTACAATCCAACCCTACCCACCGAGCGCGACAATCTGGATCACATGCAACGGGTCATCTCCATCTGGACCTGCGACCCTTTTCCCGGTCGCTGGATTGGGCCCACGCAAATCCTCGCTCCCGACGACCAGGATGCAGCCGACCTTCAATTCTATTGGTTCGTCCCCTTCCCCGAGGGCGACGGTTATTTCGGTCTCATGAACATCCACCACACCACCGATCAACACCTCGACGTTCAACTCATGAGCAGCGCGGACGGATGGACCTGGGAACGGGAACTAGATCGAGAACCACTGATCCCCTTGGCCCCTCAAGGCCGCTTCGATTGCGGCATGATCACCGTGACCGCCCCGCCCGTCAGTTGGAAAGGCAAGCGCCTGCTCTACTACAACGGCCGCGCCACCGTGCACGATCATCAGCCCTACTACCCGGCCGCCCCGCTCCCGTCCCCCGCCAACGGCATCGGCGTCGTGGAACTGTCTCCCACCCTCTTTCGCTAACGCCTCAGACCATGATCACTTCCCTGACTCAGGATTTCATCTCCCCGATGTCCCCGCGGTAGGGGCGTTGCGCGACGACTCCCGCCGTGGCCCCACTGCCCGCCAAGCCCCCGGCTTTATCTTTACTCATTTTCTTTATCTTTCTCCCCGAGCCAGCCGACCGTTCCCGCCCCGCCCCCCGCCCTTCGGCCAATTAAATCAATTCATCGCGTCAGCCCTCGATTCTCTCTGTGCTCTCCTGTAAAAACCAATGCGTCCCCCCCCCCCGCGCCTCCCCGCCTCCCCCCTTCAGTGCGTAGTCGGTAGACGGAGCCATTAGTGTCCATTCGTGGTTAAAAAACTCCCTGCCTCCCAGCTTCGTCCCCTTCGTTTCCTTCAATAAAAAAACCAGTGCGTCAGCCCGTCCTTCCCGTGCGGTTGCTTCGCCTCCCCCTTGCCTTAACTGTTTAAACACGAGGTCGATTCCTTCTCCCCTGAATCCACTTCTAAAGTCACCCCGTCCGTCATCGTCTTTCGTCGACCTCGGATCCTCCTCCAGTCGACCGTAATTTACCCTATCTCCTTATGCTTCCGCGTGTTTTTTGTCTAATCTGCTTAGCCGTGGCTTCTCTGTCTGCCGCGTCCAAATCCCGCCCCAACATTCTGTGGATCATGTCCGATGATCACGCCGCGTCCGCCATCGGTGCCTACGGCAGTCACCTCGCCGAACTCAATCCCACGCCCACCTTGGATCGGCTCGCCGCCGAGGGCATGATGTTCACGAACGCGGTCTGCACCAATTCCATTTGCACCCCCAGCCGGGCTACCCTCATGACCGGCCAGTATTCGCACACCAACGGGGTCAAAACCCTGTCCGACGATCTGCCTATCGCCAAGCACACGTTACCCCGCCTCATGAAACAGGCCGGTTACCAAACCGCCATGATCGGCAAATGGCATCTCAAAAACGAACCCGCGGAATTCGACTACTACTGCGTCCTCCCCGGCCAAGGCAGCTACCACCGCCCCACTTTCCGCGACATGAATTCCCCCGGCAAGTGGCCCGACAATCTCCGCCACCCTCGGGCCACTTATGACACGGAGCACTCCTCGGACGTCATCACCAACCTCTCCCTTGATTGGCTGAAGCAGCGCAATAGCGACCAGCCCTTCTTCCTAATGCATCACTTCAAAGCCCCGCATGACAACTTCGAGAACGCTGAGCGCTACGACTTCCTCTACGACGACGTCACCATTCCCGAACCACCCTCTCTCCGCGATTCCCCCAACCACGGTTCCATCGCCACTGCCGGCACCGGCACTTCTATCGGCAAGCGCAACGAACGCCGTAACATGGGCGATCACATGTTCGTTGATAAGTCCCTCTCCGATGAGGACTACCTCACCGTCGCCTACCAACGTTACCTCAAAAAATACCTCCGCACCGTCCGTGGCCTGGACGACAATATCGCTCGCCTCATCGAGGCTCTCCGCGAATCCGGTGACCTCGATAACACCATCATTCTCTACACCTCCGACCAAGGGTTTATGCTCGGCGAACACGACTACATCGACAAGCGCTGGATGTATGAGCCGTCCCTCCAAGTTCCCTTCATCGTCAAGTATCCCGGCAAAACCAAACCCGGCTCCAAGAGCAACGCGCTCGTCAACAACACCGACTTCGCCCCCACTCTCCTCGATCTCGCTGGCGTCAAAATCCCCGCCTCCATGCAAGGCCACAGCGTCGCGCCGATCCTCGCCACCGGCGAAACTCCCTCCGATTGGCGCCAAGCCAGCTACTACCGCTACTGGATGCATATGGCCCACCACGACAATCCCGGCCACTACGGCATCCGCACCGAAAACTTTAAGCTCATCTTCTTCTACGGTTTGGCCCTCGACGCCCAAGGCGCGCAAAAAGACTCCACCACTCCCGGCTGGGAGCTCTACGACCTGCGCAACGACCCCGCCGAACGTCACAACGTCTACGACGACCCCACCTATCGCGACGTCGCTTCCCAGCTCAAAATCCAGTTGCTCCAGCTCAAACAAGAGAACGGCGACACCGACGAAAAGTATCCCGAACTCATGCGTGTCCGCGAGCTCGTCTGGGGCAACTAACCCCAGTCCATTACCCCGGTCCCCCCCGTGGGTCGGGCTTTATTCCCGACATCCCCTTGCCTCTCCGCCAGAGACATTGCTCGACCACGCCCGCCCCGCCCCCTCGGTCACCACGCATTCCCTTCCCCCGTCCCCGGGCCCCCCCCCGTGGGTCGGGCTTTATGCCCGACATCCCCTTGCCTCTCCGCCAGAGACATTGCTCGACGCCCCCCGCCCCGCCCCCTCGGTCACCAGTCATTCCCGTCCCCCCCGTCCCACCAGTCATTCCCGTCCCCCTCCCGCCCGTGGGTCGGCTTTATTCCCGACATCCCCTTGCCTCTCCGTCAGGCGACATTGCTCGACCACGCCCGCCCCGCCCCCTCGGTCACCAGTCATTCCCGTCCCCCCCCGTCCCACCAGTCATTCCCGTCCCCCTCCCGCCCGTGGGTCGGGCTTTATGCCCGACATCCCGCTGCCTCTCCGCTAGCAACAAGAGGCGTTGCTCGACAACGCCCGCCCCGCCCCCTCAGTCACCACTCATCCGCGTTCCCGTTCCCGTTCTCGTTCCCGTTCTCGAAAACGCTCCCGACCGCCAAGAGCTTTGCGACCACCCGCCCAAAAATCTGTGAGTCTGAACCTCTGTTGTGTCAGCCCTCCCGTCCCTTCGCTAATCGCGGATAACACCCTAGCCACGTTTCCTGAAGCCCCCCCCCACACACTCATCTCTTTAATTTAAACCCATGGTCAAACGTGCTGATATTCAGAAAAAGACCGACGAGCTCTCATCTGAAGAGAGGCAGGGTCTATTGGCTTACCTTCTCCATTCACTTGGGCCCTCCCCCGCAGGAATTAATGAAAAGGAAATTAAGCGTCGAGACTCGGAGCTTGAATCAAGATCGGACCAATCGGTGAGTCACGAAGACTTTTTTGCCCAAGGCCGTCCTGATCGACAATCAGGCCCATTGTTTATCATCCCAAAGTCTGCAGCAAAGTCCCGGCGCTTTTACAAACCTACGAGGGTGTAATTGAAAGTGAAGTCAGTTCCTGGACCAGTAGTGGTCCCATTGGAGATTGGCGCGGAGGGTGCGGAGTTGGCACATGGCATGGACATTGCCGGAGGTCCACCAAGCGCCGGCTT
>Ga0105054_10002721_pt1 | contig 27960 bp, 28 predicted proteins | sample BON02_FD_78091 | JGI IMG/M metagenome (GOLD analysis project Ga0105054, IMG submission 78091) | Freshwater microbial communities from Lake Bonney liftoff mats and glacier meltwater in Antarctica - BON-02 (megahit assembly) | ecosystem: Environmental > Aquatic > Freshwater > Ice > Glacier...
ATCAAAATCCAATTCAGGGCGATAATCAGAGTACTGAAACCGATTTATACCATTCAAATCGCAATCAATTAAAATAATTAAAAAATAACTCACTCTTAAAACCTCGTTTTAGGAGCGGACTCACACTTTAAATAAATCGATGTATTTGAATCCAGCCTGGAGACCGTATTTATTTCGCTTCGATCCTTTCCCATCTTGGCCAAAAAACTCTGAGAATACAAACTCATCCAGTGCAAACTGACCGTAGAGCTGCATGGAAGGATAGAGGTTCCACTTGTAATCTATTCCCAGCATGACTTTGTCTGGTGTGCCAAGTGATTGCTCCACCCAGCGATAAAATACAATCGGGTTGAAATAGTTGAAGTCAATCTGATCGGTCATTACCGACTCGAAGAATCCTAGATTTAATTTTTTCCCGACGTTAAAGCCAAGACGGTGAAAAGAAAACCATTTCTGCGGATATCTCCCGTCAGTTGGTCTTCCTCGGTTATAATCGACATCCGCAGTCATCTGTGTCCAAATATTGGTCAGTTGGAATTTCCATACCTGGGTATTAAGCTTCACAAACATGTAAGGATTGGAAAAGTCAGAAAGTAGAAAAGATCTATAGCCTTCACCTAGGAAGTTGCGGTCGTGTCCGACTTCTACCTGAATGTGTTTGGTAATATTGAAACTCACATGCCCCAATGCTGAGAAATAATCGTAGCCATCTGCCTTATATTCCTTCCAAAAACCTTCGCCAGGCACAGCGCCATTGTGCTCTGCATAGCTTTTTACCCAACTAGGAAAAAATGCTTGTGAAGTAGTGAAGTAGGTGTAAAAGCCAACTTTCTTATCAATAGACCCACGCAAAACAACGCCTCTGGAAAAGCGATTTGGGTTGTGATTAGCATCAGGCTCAATGCCGCCATTCAGGAAAATCACAGGACTTACATGGATATTGAACTCGTCACTATGATAGTATGCAAAATCCCCAGGCCGCTTGTAGAGACCTTTTAGGAAAGGTTTTTTGGATTCAGGAGTTTCTCTGTTTACAAATTCCCAATTGTCCTGACTCAAATAAGCCAGATTAAATCGATCTACACGTGTACGAATTACCGCGTCGTTAGCAATACTGTCAAGGAATTGAGCCACATGATCCCTTCGATAAGGTTTTGCTCCCGTATGAAACACCGGATTATTTTGTCCCTGAAGTATTTCATATCGCTCTATTTTATGGTAATAATCCCTGTCGAATGGAATGTAGCTTCCCTGTGAAAAGGCAGAAAAGGGAAATAAAAATATAGCTGATACGATAAGCAGTCGAAAGTAAAGTAGTCTTAGCATTGGCTAAATCTAAAAAACATTCCTGAAAATGAAATACTGGTGAACAGACCTGAAATTATGGCAATTCAGCTACTCGCAAAAAGGGGAAAGAGCTTTTTTGAATTCTAAAGGGCTTTATTCTTATTTAATTTTCGCCCAAAAGCCCTTCTTTTGTGATCTGAAATCCACTTTTTAAATCCTTTTGATCAATTGACTTAGAAATACTTGACAAAGATTTGGTGGATTTTCTGAAAAAGGGTAGCTTTGTGCCTCATTTGAAATAGGTACTATATAACTAGCAATAATATGAAAGCTGATATCCATCCAAACTACAGAGACGTCGTTTTCTACGACACTTCTAGCGAATTTAAATTTCTTACTAAGTCAACTATCGAAACAAGCGAAACAATCACTTGGGAAGATGGTAACGATTATCCACTATTCAAAGTGGAAGTGAGCTCTCATTCTCACCCGTTCTACACTGGTAAGAAAATGATGCTTGATACTGCGGGTCGTGTTGAGAAATTCAACAGAAGATACGGTCAGAAGAAGTAATTCTTCCATATCTCAGGCTAAAAAGTCTTCCGGAGCATGTATTCCGGGAGACTTTTTTATTTTTGCCTCATGGACTCGATTTTGTTGTTTGATGATCCCGCCATTCGTGGGTCATTGCTTCCCTTTACTTTTACCAGACCTGTGGCGGATATCCGCGTGGGGATTCTGAAGATTTCTGAGAAATGGCAAAAGATGACCGGATATTCGGTTTCCTTTCTCACCCAAGATTATCTACAAAAGAAATTCCCTCGAAATGCAGGGAATGCCCTCGCTATAAATGGCGCTTGGCTACCTGATAGCACAAGTCTCCGTGTATTAGAATCCCTTTCTCCCAACCAGTCACTCTATTTCGGTAAAACGCTGATCGCAACTTATATAGGCGAAACAGAAAAGAACCTCGGTGCTGTGAAGGGTAAAGAAATTGTTCAGATGGAGTCTGCGCCAACGCTTTTGTTGAAAACGTGGAATATCTTCCAGTTCAATGGAGCTGAAATAAGAAAGGATTTTGACCTGATCACCCAAGGAAGAGAATCCGCTAAGATCAGTGACCCTCATACCAAACTGTATTCCCCGGAAAACATCTTTATCGAAGAAGGAGCTGTGATTCGTGCGGCAGTTTTGAATGCTGATGGCGGGCCTATTTACATAGGCAAAAATACCGAGATTCAAGAAGGAGCGTTAATACGGGGACCATTTGCACTTTGCGAAAATTCTACGGTAAATATGGGTGCCAAAATAAAAGGAGACACCACCGTCGGTCCTCATTCTAAAGTAGGAGGGGAAGTGTCCAATTCGGTAATCTTTGGCTTTAGCAATAAAGGGCATGAAGGCTTTTTAGGCAATTCCGTGATTGGTGAATGGTGTAATATGGGCGCTGATACAAATACCAGTAACCTGAAAAATAATTATTCCCCAGTGAAGCTTTGGGATTATACAGTAGGTACTTATGCGAACACAAGTTTGCAATTCTGTGGACTGATGATGGGTGACCACTCCAAATGTGGCATAAATACTATGTTCAACACAGGAACTGTAGTTGGAATTGGATCAAATGTTTTTGGGCCAGGATTTCCACGTAAATTTATTCCTTCCTTTGCTTGGGGTGGAGAAGAAGGATTCTCTACCTTTTTGTTTCCCAAATTTCTAGAGACAGCAAAAGCTGTGGTAGCAAGAAGAGGACTGGAATTGAATACAGAAGATGAAGAAATCTTGCGTATGATTTTCGAAATGTCCAAAAACTATAGAATTTGGGAAACTTCATCCTGATTAATTAAAGCATGCAATTCGCAGATATACCGGGACTCCCCGAAACCAAAGAAAATCTAGTCAATGCCGTCAAAAATAACCATTTGGCACATGCACTGCTATTCCATGGGCCTGAAGGCTCCGCTAATTTGGCGATGGCCTTGGCGCTTTGTACTTATTTGTACTGCGAAAATAGAGACGAGAAAGATTCCTGTGGAACTTGCGCCTCTTGCCAGCGAATGAGCCGGCTGGTGATACCTGACCTGAGCTTTGCTTTTCCGACTATTACTAAGGTAAAGGAAGATGATAAGGAGGAAGATGAAAAAGTAGACGTATTGACTAGTTGGAGAAAGTTTGCGACTGAGCAACCTTACGGGAACGTCCATGATTTCATCTATTTCAATAATTTCGAAAAGAAGCAATTAAATATTTCTAAAGGAGCCGCACGTAAAATAATTCAAGCTCTTTCCTTGATGTCCTTCGAGGGAGGTTATAAAATTATGATGATTTGGGCTCCGGAATATCTCCATCCTGCGGCAGCAAACGCCTTGCTGAAAATCCTGGAAGAACCACAGCCTAAGACTCTTTTTATCTTGGTCACTGGCCATGCTGATCAACTACTGACAACCATTCTTTCCAGAACTCAGAAAGTAACGATTCGTGGGTTTTCAGATGAAGAAGTGAAAAGCCATCTTATCGCAAAGGGTCTTTGTGATGAAGCATCCGCGGATCAGATAGCGATGCTGGCGGATGGGAATCTTCGTGAAGCATATAGGCTAGTGGATCGGGTGGAAGATCTGCAGGTAAAGAAAATCAGAGAATGGTTTTTGTCCTGCTATAAGGCAGATTTCAAACGTATTTTTGGATTAGCGGATGATTTTCACAAATCAGATAAAGAAGCCCAAAAATCACTTGTTTTGACTGGGTTAAATGTCCTTCGTGAGATTCTCCTCAAGAATGCGGGTTTGGATGAACTGCTGCGTACGCATGATGAGGATCGTGATTTTGTGAATAAAATCAGCGGGAAAGTTCTGAAGGAAGAGCATGTTGGCAAGCTATATGGTGATTTCAATATGGCGCATTATCATTTGGAAAGAAATGGCAATGCTAAATTTATCTTCACAGATCTATCCATGAATGTGACAAAATTGATGGCTAAAATCAGCTGATATGGAACGTAAAATAATTGGCAGAAAAGAAAAGGTCTCTCTTCCGGATCTGGGACTGAATTTAGTCTGGTCAAAAGTAGATACCGGTGCTTACACAAGTAGTATTCATGCTGAGAACTTGGAAGTAATCGAAGTCAACGGAAAAAGAGTGCTCAAATTCCAGCCCCTACTTCCGGGACACAAATCATATACTGGTGAGACCGTTACTTTCGAACACTTCAGAGAGAAAAAAGTGAAAAATTCCTTTGGTCATGCAGAGGTTCGCTATTTGATCGAGACTACCTTTGAACTAGCGGGTGAAGTCTATTCGGCGGAGTTTACCCTGTCGGATCGGTCGAGTATGAGAAATGCGATTCTCCTCGGTCGAAAAATCCTAAGAAATCGTTTTCTTGTAGATGTTTGTAAAGTCAATTTGGCTAGACAATACAGGAATAAGTAGTCAAAATTCTGATTTACCCTACAGGTCATAAAAGGGTCTATATTATCTAAAAATTTTCTCATGAAAATTGCAATCCTTTCCAGGAACCCAAATTTGTATTCTACCAAAAGGCTTTTAGAAGTAGTTCTCAAAGCTGGTCACGAAGCAATAATCGTTAATCATAGTATTTGTGATTTGATTATTGAGCAAGAAGGCCCTTCTATCATTTACAAAGGCGAAAAGATCACAGATGTAGATGCAATCATCCCAAGAATTGGTGCTTCAGTTACCTTTTACGGGACAGCGGTGGTTCGTCAGTTTGAATTAATGGGGGCATTTTCGGCGGTGCATTCTCAGGCGATTGTTCGAAGCAGGGACAAACTGAGAAGTTTACAGATCTTATCCAGCGCTGGACTTGGAATGCCCAAAACCGCTTTTACCAACTTTTCCAAAGGAGGAGAAAAACAGATTATAGATCATGTAGGTGGAGCTCCACTAATCATCAAATTACTGGAAGGTACACAGGGTTTAGGGGTTGTTTTGGCGGAGACACGCAAAGCAAGTCAATCTGTAATTGAGGCTTTCCATGGTGTGAAAGCTAGAATTATCATTCAAGAATTCATCAAAGAAGCCAAAGGAGCTGATATTCGTGCATTCATTGTCAACGGGAAAGTGGTAGGAGCCATGAAGCGACAAGGTGCAGAGGGTGAATTCAGATCCAACCTCCACCGTGGAGGAAAAGCCACCATCATTAAATTAAGCCGTGCGGAGAAAGCTGCCGCCTTGGGTGCAGCGAAAGCACTTGGTTTGGATGTGGCAGGTGTGGACATGCTTCAGTCAGCGAGAGGACCGTTGATATTGGAAGTGAACAGCTCACCAGGATTAGAAGGGATTGAGAAAGCTACAGGGATAGATATCGCTGGAGCCATCATAAAATTTATAGAAGAAGGCGTAAACAAGCGTCCATTAAAGATTTCCAGTCAATGAGTGAGTTAGTGAAAATAGGTACACGCGGAAGCAAACTGGCGCTTTGGCAGGCGTACCATGTGGAGGAACTTCTGCAGAAAGCAGGCTTGAAAACAGAGATAGTTGTCATTGATACCAAGGGTGATCAAATTCTGGATGTTTCCATTGCCAAGATTGGAAGCAAGGGCGTTTTTACGCAAGAATTGGAAGATCAGTTGCAGGATGGACGAATCGATATTGCGGTCCATAGCGCAAAGGATATGCAGTCCAGTTTGCCAGAAGGTTTTGAACTAATCGCATTTACCGAGCGCGAGAAGGAAAATGATGTGATTGTCTCTCATGACAAATCTATTTCGCTGAAGAAGGAAATTGTTTTAGGCACATCATCTACGCGTAGGGTTTCTACATTAAAGCATTTTTATCCCCACGTGAAAACGGTGGAGGTCCGAGGAAATCTACAAACGCGAATCCGCAAGATGGAAGAAGGACTTTGCGATGGGTTATTGCTGGCATATGCTGGAGCGCATCGCATGGAATACGACCACATGATCGTGGAGGAGTTGGATTTGAATGAATTCACTCCGGCGGTTGGGCAGGGTTCTGTGGCTATAGAAGTGGCAAATAATATAGATTCGGAATTGAAGGCTAAAATCACATTAGCATGTAATCATTTGGAAACCTCATTGAGGCTTCGCGCCGAGCGAGCTTATTTGAGAGTATTGGAAGGAGGCTGTAGTATTCCTGTTTTTGCGCTGGCAAATCTCCTAGGTGACCACCTTAGCATAAAAGGAGGAATCGTGAGTTTGGATGGCAAAGAGCGAATTTCCATTGTCGTGGAAGGGATTGCTGACCAGCCCGAAAAGCTAGGGGAAGAGCTTGCTGAGAAGGTTTTCGCCGCAGGCGGAAAAGTTATATTGGATCAAATAAATAAGACGCTGAATAAATGAGATTTCTAAGAACCTTGCTTTTTCTCTTCCTTTGCGCCAGCTCATTTGCCTGTGCTGGGGAAAAAGATTACGTAATTACAATCGAGACCAGTCACGGGGACATTGTGGCTGTCCTCTTTGACGATACCCCTGAGCACAAATCCAATTTCATAAAATTGGCCGAAGCGGGAAGATTTGACTCTACAGAATTCCAACGTATCATGAAGAACTTCATGATTCAGGGTGGGGACGTTTTTACCAAAGAAAACCTTTCGCCGCAAGAATGGCCAACTTTGTCCGCGGAAATCAGATCGAACCATTTTCATAAAAAAGGAATGATCGCTGCGGCACGTCAACCTGATGGAATCAATCCAGAGCGGCGTTCAAATGGATCTCAATTTTATATCACAATCGGGAAAGTTTATAATGAACTGGAATTGACTACGGATATGGAAAAGCTTCAAAAGTCACTGATGAAGTATATGGAGTTGGGAAGTCAGGAAGAATTGAAAAATGAGTACATCCGGCTGTATAACGAGGAGAAGTACGATAGCTTGACTTCATTGATTCTTTCCAAAAGAGATGAGTTAGAAACGTCACTAAATGTGAATTTGACCAAGGATTTCAGCAAAGAGCAAATTGAAGCTTACACCACCGTGGGCGGAGTTCCACATTTGGACAAGGAATACACGGTTTTCGGAGAAGTGATCCAAGGGCTAGAAGTGGCGGAGAATATTTCCAATGTACCTACAGGCTACAGAGATAAGCCTAATGAGCCGGTATTTATAAAAGTGATAGTGGACAGGATGTCTCGTAAGAAAATCGAAAAAAAATATGGCTACAGCTACGCAGATGACAAGTAAGAAGAAAATATTTATCACGGGAGCAAATGGTCTGCTTGGGCAAAAGCTTGTAGCACAATTGGTCGAAAAAGTAGAGTTTCAGGTTGTCGCAAGTGGAAAAGGAGAATGCAGATTGCCTGGAGATGGATTCGAATACGTTTCGCTAGACATCACCAGCGGAGTAGATGTAGAGAAATCTTTGGCTGTCATCATGCCGGATGTTATTATCCATGGAGCGGCAATGACTCATGTGGATCAATGCGAGTTGAATCAGGAAGCCTGTTATGACGCTAATGTGAACGCCACAGCCTATCTAATAAAAGCGGCGGAGGAAGCAAAAGCACATTTTATTTTTGTGTCTACAGACTTTATTTTCTCAGGAGAAGAAGGTCCTCTGGATGAAAATGCCATTCCTGCACCAGTAAATTATTATGGAGAGACTAAGCTGATTGGCGAGGAAATGGTGATGAAATCAAAAACTAAGTGGTCGATAGCAAGGACTGTATTAGTATTTGGAATCGCTCACGATATGAGCCGAACGAATATTGTGCTTTGGGTGAAATCATCACTCGAAGCTGGGAAAGAAATTCAGGTGGTAGATGATCAGTTTCGAACGCCGACACTCGCTGAAGATCTTGCCGCGGGCTGCATTTTGGTTGCGGAAAAAGGAAGTGAAGGGGTTTTTAATATTTCTGGACCAGACTTTTTGACTCCTTATGAGATGGCGAATATCACCGCAGACTACTTTGGGCTTAACAAAGAATTAATCAAACGGGCAGATTCGAGTACGTTCACGCAACCTGCAAAAAGGCCTATGAAAACAGGTTTTGTAATCACTAAAGCTCAGAAAGAGCTTGGTTTTGAGCCGAAAACTTTCCGAACGGCAATTGGTATTTTGGCAAAACAAATTATCTTAGCCAGCGCTTAAAAAGTAGTTTATAAACCCTTTATTTAATTTTTGAACAATTTATGGCAGTTAATAACGACACCGAAGAAAGAGGTGAATTTGGATCTAGTCTGGGGTTCATCATGGCCGCAGCCGGATCTGCCGTAGGTCTTGGGAATATATGGAGATTCCCATATTTAGTTGGTCAAAATGGCGGTGGAGCCTTTGTCTTTGTTTATATTATTTGTGTACTATTTATAGCGCTACCACTACTATTGAATGAAATAGCATTAGGTAGAAAATCCGGGAAAAACCCTATTGGGGCTATCCGAGATACAGGAGGGAATAAATTCTGGCAGATCGCTGGAGTGCTTTGCGTGCTGGTGTGTTTTTTCGTTTTTAGCTATTATTCAGTTATTGCGGGTTGGACAGTAGGATATATTATCACTGAAATAATCAACGTCCCGGTAGATTTTGCTGAGTTTGTACAGACACCTTTGTATGTGATTCCGTTGACGTTCCTATTTATATTGATGACCATTCTTATCGTCTTAGGCGGTGTGTCTGGAGGTATAGAGAAAGCATCTAAATTTTTGATGCCTGTATTGTTTATCATCATTATTTTTATTGCCGGTAGAGCGGTAACCTTAGAAGGAGCAGGTGCTGGTATTGAATATTATTTAAAGCCTGATTTTAGTAAAATTAATCCGGCAGTTATACTTCAGGCACTGGGTCAAGCCTTCTTCTCTATGTCTGTAGGGTGGGGTTTGATGATCACGTTTGGATCTTATCTGCCTAAGAAATCTAATATTGTACAATCTGCGGGTTGGATTGCCGGAATGGATACATCAGTCGCTTTACTTGGTGGATTGATGGTATTTCCCGCATTGTTTGCCTTGCTTCCTGGAAAAGATCCTGCTGCAGGGCCAGCGTTGGTTTTTGACGTATTGCCCAAAGTATTTGCTGCAATGCCCGGCGGACATATAGTTGGGGCGTTCTTCTTTATTTTATTGATGGTAGCCGCATTGACTTCTACCATTTCGATGCTGGAAGTTCCGGTGGCCTATATGATTGATGATAGAAAGTGGGGAAGAAAGCGTGCTACCTGGACCATAGGTTTGGCGGCTATGGTACTCTCGGTTCCTTCAGCCTTGTCCCAAATTCCAGGAAATTTCTTTGCCAATTTTCACATTAACTTCTTCGGGAATAAACTGGAAGGTTTTTTTGGAATAATGGATTTCGTATTCGGTACATTTGCTGTGATTGTTATTTGTTTGATGCTGGCATTATATACAGGTTGGGCTTCGAAGATCTCAGAATATGCTGATGAGCTGAAATTAGGAGCGCCAGGTTTTAAGGGGCCTTTCAGAACAGGTTGGATGTTCTTTGTGAGATGGATTTGTCCAATTGTAATTATTTTGCTTATTCTTAATTTGGTGGGTGTATTTGGTACTGAGCAAGCCGCATAGAATTAATTTTTATGACTATCCGCAATTATGCCAGTAGCCATAGTTTCTTTGATTAACCGGCTGGAAGACAGATGAGCAGTGACCGAGGTGGCCTCAATAGTTGGGTTTACCAAATTTTTAGATGCTTTTGACTTTTTTATTGGTAGAAAAGCGGATATACATATCAATTTTATAGTAATAATTGAAAGGGAAGTCTTCGGGCTTCCTTTTTTTTATAGCTTTTTTTAACCACTGGTGACGCGGACCTTTTCTCATGGTGTGTAGGTATTTTAGGTTAGCAAATCGCTTGTGTAAACAGCGAAAGCGTTGGGGCAAATGTATTTACTAAAGTTAAGTTTCGATTTATGATGTGAAAAACCCAGCAAATTGACGCAGATACTATGCGCAGCTGATTGCTAATTTTTCCTTCTCAAATTCTACAGCATGAGTGTCCGAGGTAATCTGCGTAATTGATCAGAGGTGATCTGCGGAAAACTTTGTTTAGGATGTTTTTCCCTCTTGGCAAGAGAATTGCTAATTTTTCTTAAATTCTTTCGTTACAAAGCTTACTATACCAATAACTACAGACCATGAAAAAACTCATTTTATCCTTTGCTCTGTTGGCATTTGCGCTGACGGGCTATTCGCAGGGCTTTTCTTTAGGCCCAAAAGTAGGGCTAAGCCAAACCAAACTGGATCTTAAAAGTGATCAATTTAAAAATGGAGAATCCAAATTCGGATATCACGTAGGGATATTTGCCAGGATTGACTTAGGAGGGTTATATCTTCAGCCAGAGGTGCTATACACTCAGACCCAAGGGCAGTTTTCATTTGATGGCAATGATCAGCCGATCAAGGAATACGAAGCAGATTTTAATAGAGTGGATATTCCGGTAATGCTGGGCTTTAAGATGTTCAATTTTCTTAGGATTCAGGCTGGACCAATAGCGAGTATTAATGTGAACTCGGAGATCAGAGATGCTGCGAATACCGTGCAAGATGTGGATTTTAAGAATGCCACGTTAGGCTATCAAGCTGGGCTAGGCTTGGATATTGGCAATATGATTATCGATGCTAAATATGAGAGTTCCTTGGATAAATTCTCTGGGAATGTCGGTAATTTCAGCACTGATCAGCGGTTGAATCAGTGGATCCTTTCTGTGGGATTTAGATTGTTCTAAGCGATCTTAGGTAGTTTAAAAAAGCCTGATTGAATATTCTCAATCGGGCTTTTTTATGGGTTTTCGCTGCAAGGGACTCAAAGTCCCGGTATTCTATCGGGATACGCGGAGGACACCGCTTTTGTAGTTGTCCTGCTTCTCCAGAAGCTGGACCTAACTCAGTGATTTGCGTTTATTTTGAGACTAACTTGGTTTTATAAATCACCGAGTAGTCTTTTTCGGTTAATTCAAAATCTGGCGTAAACCAGATTTCTTCTTCAGAAATGAATTTGAAGGTGAAGCCCAAAGATTCTGGTTTCTTAATTAGCTTGGAGACGGATTTTCCATCAAATAATACCTGCCCAGTAGTATTGGTCTTGTTTCGCTTTCGGTTAAACTCATCAGGGTTTGAAGCCTGCAAGGCAAAGATTTCATCGTATTCCTGATCTGTCAATCCTCTGTTATAAGTGAGTAGAAACCGCTGGTTTTCTGTTGGATTCAGGTTCTGAATCGTTCCCACATACAGATCCTTCATGTCGTAAGTGCCAAAGTGCTCTTCGTCTTTGGGTTCTTTTTCGATGAATTCATCAAAGGGGATTTGATGGGTAGAGGATGGACTGGTTAAGTCTGAAAATGGATATCCGTAGATCACGGGTTCGTTTCGGAAGGCGACATACAGCGTGTCAGAACTGGATGAGATAATGGTGTGATAATTTACGTTCAGATAGCTTTTTTCTCCAGTCCTGAATTTGGATGGTTTTGGAAAAGGGATGGCTGGGCTAAAAATGCCACTTTCTAAATCCAAAATCTCGACCTGACGCGTGGCCAATTGGAATTTTTTTCCATCCACTCCCAATTCATCTGAGAGTCGGCCCTCCCATGGGTAGATCACCTGATCAACGTGTACGACTAAATTATCACTGAAATTGGCTATGAGAGAAATAGTGGGGTCAAATTCTGGCAGGAAGGAGCGGGTAGCCTTACCTGAAAGAGAATAGAGATAAAAGCCCCTGACTGAAGGGACAATGATCTCATTCGAACTTAAGTACTGAGGTAGGCCTAGTCGAGAGCTCTGGTAGAAGCCAGGCCCATCTCCAAGCCTGTTGAATTTACTCAGAATTATTCCTTCCTGATCGGTGACGAAAAGCGTGTCGCTTCTCTGGTCAATGAGAAGAAAGGTTTCGCCGTCTTCGGTTACGTCTGCAATGTGCAAGTTGCCCAGATAATCCACCATCAGCGAATCATAGATTTCGAATTCAAAACTTTGCTCCGAAAGTGAAGTAGTCGGTTTAGCTTCTTCTTTTTCACCTGAACAGGCTAGGATGCTGAGCGCAAAAAGCGGAAGAAGATATAGGTCAGTTAAGTATCTCATTTCTGCACGAGTTGAAGTTTATAAAAAGTCAAATAATCCTGCTCTTCGCCAATGTAATCATCGTTTCTGAGAGCGTAAAAAGGTTTGGTGAGGGATTCGATGTTTAGAAATTCGCTTATATAGTTGGGTACGACAATCTCATTTGACCAGACTGAGTCAGTGTCCATTATTTTGAGAACCCTCCTTTGAAATTCTGGATAAAGCGGGAAATTTTTTGGGTCTTTTAATTCATTCTGGGCAAAGATATCCTCGTCAATCCCTTCAGTATAAATAACAGCTAAGCCTTCTCTATTTGCGAAAAAGCTCTGGACACGTCCGTTCAGCATTTTTGAGCCAGAGATGTATTCATATTCTTGTGAATGTTCACCGTTATCTAAAAATTTACTTGGGTTAAATTCGAGCGTCTCTACATATTCACCATCTTTTGATAAGTCGTAAATGTAGATTTTTGGCTCGTTACTTAAAACTAAGTTCAGATGATCATCTACAATACCGAAGCTCACATGAGTCCGCTCATAATACTTGTCTGATGCATAGCGGGAGGTGGGGGCAATACGTATAATTGGCTCTGCTTCTCCTGTTTCGAGGTTGACCTTTTCCAATAAATAGTTGTCCCTGAAAAAGAAAGGGTCATATGGATTTACTCCATCTCTGCCTGGATACCACAGAATCAATTCGTCTTTATACAGTTCTAATGTGCGGGCAAAACTTGAACCATCATGTGACTCTGTTGGAAAGGGTAGCGTTATCTCACGTTTTAAAGTTAGGTCTGAGTTGAATTCGTATAGCCAACTCATAAAACTCATTCCGAATAGCTTGCCGAAATTTGAGTACCGTTGGCTTGTAGGATATAGAACTGCGCCAGGACCTTCCTTGGGATAGGATTGTTGATTAAGAATCTCGCCTGTTTCATCAAATTCAATGAGTCCATTTGTTTTGAAATCAAAAATCACTCCTTTACCATTCCTGAATTCTCCACCGTTTACTGTTCCCAAATAATCCACCTGAATAGAATCCACGATCTGAAGCTCCCATTCATTGGAGTTTGTGGATTGGTTTTCTGATTCGCTTTTCGGAGCTGAGCAGGCAAAAGCCAGCAAGATTGAGAAGGAGAATGGTACGTAGATATTTTTCATTTCTGCACGAGTTGAAGTTTATAAAAAGTTAAGTAATCCTCCTCTTCGCCTATATAATCATCGTTTCTGAGGGCGTAGAATGGCTGAGTAGGCGATTCCATCGCAAAGACTTTGTCAACGTTTTTAGGAATCGGAATCTCATTTGACCAGCCTTTTTTTGTGTCATAAACTTTGAAATAGAAATGGTTTAATTCAATCAGTTTTGGAAAATCTTCAGGGAATTTGAATTCGGATGCCATGAAAATATCTTCCGAAATCCCTTCGGAATAGTGTACTACATAGTGATTCTTATCTGCAAATACTCCGTAAATCATACCTTCGATCAATCGGTCGTAGTTGTAGCTTTCAGTTTCTTCTTTTAAATCTGGAGCTTGGATAAAATCGTTAGGGTTAATATCGATCGTTTCTAAAAACTGCCCTGAATCAAGTAAGTTGAACATGTGAATTCTAGTCTCATTACTGAAGTATAGCAATAAGTTGTTATCATAAATCTCAAGGGAAATGCTAGGTCTTTCATAGCGTAAATCGGTGCTAAATTTTGACGTTTTAGGAGTTCTGATTAACGGGATACTTTCTCCTGTAGAAAGGTTTAACTTCTCGAGCAAGAAATTGTCTCTAAGATAGGTTTCGGTATAAGGGCTCACTTCATCTCTTCCTGGAAAATGAAGAATTATATTATCCTCCCAAAACTCAAATGATTTGCCATCCATCAATCCACCGAAAGATTGAGATTTAAAGGGTATTTCGATTCCTTTTTTAAAGGTAAGGTCTTCGTTTAATTCATAAAAATCCCCTCCGTAATTCCCGATATAGGGGTTGCCTTCCGGATCCATTTTGACAGTGGTAATAAAAGGAATTGAATTTGGTCCGTCTTTAGGGTAAGTTTTGCTAGTTATAATATTTCCTTCATAGTCCATTTTGATCAGCGTGTTGGCAGTGTAATCAAAGAGCAAGCCTACTCCGCCCTTAAAGTCTCCAGTTGTGATTCTCCCCAAATAATCCACCTGAATGGAATCTACAATTTGAAGCTCCCATTCATTGGATCCTCCAGAGAGGTTGTCTTCGGTTTTTTCAGAAGATGTGCAGGCAAAAAAGCTTGTAATTGCCACGAGGGCTAATAGGAGTCTGTATTTCATTTCTCCATCAATTTCACTTTATAAATCCTCAAAAAATCCTCTTCCGCTTCCACACTTCTGTTTTTCTGCATCCATAAATAGCCTCCTCCGGAAGCAAAAGACTCCAGATCTGCATTTTTGAGAAGTGGCAGATTTCCTAAGAAAGCCAAGCTCTCCAGATCAAAAACCAACATTCCTCTTGAAACCTGACTATCTAACTTGAAATACATTTCCTCTGCTTCTTCCATTTTGTTAGCTTCATAAAGCTTCGAGAGCTCGGCATTATCTTCAGTCGAGATTCCTCCATAATAATTGAGAATCAGTTTGTCACCTAAAATATGAATGTTTTGGATGGAAGAAGTACTCCCGTTGAGCATCACGTTGCCTTCTGCAAACTCAGCTCTGGGCGTGCCTTCGATGATTTGAAAGCCGGGAATAGTAAGTTGGATCAGTGTATCCAAACTTGCCCCTTTGGAACTCAAACTATAACGATAAAGGCTAGGCTCGCCTGCCAGCGCGAGATAAAGTTTGTCATCTTTTGTTTCCAAGGCGGGCCAAAAATCACTTTCGTAGTAGCCCATTCCATCCAGAAAACGACTATTCTGCTCAAAGGGAATGATTTCGATGGATTTTTCCTGCGCTATATCCACGAGTTCCAAATGCTTAAAAGTATCGTAGTATTGCTGCTCTCCGGGATAGGTGTCTCTTGAGCGCACAGATCGGGTTACCAAATAGGTTCGGCCATTCAGGATAACTGTTTCCACAGATTTGCCAGGGAAAGCCATAAAACCACCGCCACCAAGTGTCTCAGGGTGGTCGATTTTTTTGATCATATTTCCTGCGGTATCGTACAGGAAGATCCCAGCCATACCTACAATCGCAAGTTGATCTTCACCCACAAAGCCAGGCGCTTCTACCATGAATTCATAGGAATCTGGTGTATCCTCACTCTTATTAAATTGTCTTTGTATTTTCCCATCACTGTCTGTCACCACAATGTCTCTAGAGACAAAATCATAGAATAAGAAGGAGTTTCCTGATTCACTCACTGACGTGATCAAAGGATCTCCAAGAATATGTAGATCAAGTGAGTCTATAATTTTCAATGAGACTTCACGCACTTTTATATCAGTAGATTTTTCGGGCGCTGAACAACCAAAACCCGCAAAAATCAAAGCGAAACATAGAGGAAGGAAGTTTTTCATGAATGCGATTTTCTATCAAGATAAAAAAAACCTATCAAGGATGAGTCTGCACTTCTTTTTAAAAACTAAAATTTTGTTAAAAAAACACCTCCAAAAAACGTTTTTTGGAGGTGTTTATGAACTCGTGATGAGTAATTCTAGGTCAGATTTCCATCTGCGTCCCATTCAGCAATTCGGCCTCGATCTTCAAGTTTGAGGTACACCGGTAGATATTTTTCTTCCAGTTGAAACCCATGTTTATCCATCACTTCTTGAGGAACTCCATCCCAAGCATTTGGCGTGTTGCCGACATATCCCATGTATTTCCAGCCCGCTTCGGTGGAAAAATATCCTGAACAGGTCAGGTTTCTGAGCGCGTTGAACCAGCGAACACCACCTTCGTATTCAGGTTTTGCGGTGTCTGGCCAGGCCACTTCTTCCACAATTTGTATCACCTCTGATTCGCTCAGTTCATTGAATTCTTTTCCAAACCTCTCGTCAGCTTCAAAATCCAACCACATCAGACCACCTCTCATACGAGTTTGATTGCCTGGTTGATCCTTCATCATAAATTCCATGAAATCCACCACGCCAATTTCAGTGGCAGCGGGAGATACATCGTCTTTTGGCATAATGATATCCACCAATGTGCTTAGCTTTTTTTGTTCTGCATCAGTGAAAAAAGTTTCAGAAAGCAATTCTTGGTCGCGTTGTATTTCTTCTTCAGTTCTACCGCCAACCGTGCCACCTGATAACAGTGCGTTTTCTGGCGAAGCCTGCTCTTCAGGCGAGCATCCGGTAAGTATCAATCCCGTACCGAATGTGCCGGTAAAGAGTAGTTTGAGGTTTTCTCTTCTGTTCATGGCTTAAATATTTTTCTTCTTCAATTCTGAAACGATGAAATCTGAGGTTCTCCAGCTTAAAGCCAAGATCGTCCAAGTAGGGTTTTTATCTGCCTGGGACACGAAAGAGCCAGCATCCACTACAAACAGATTTTTGCAGTCATGCGCTTGCGAATTGGAGTTAAGCACAGAAGTTTTAGGGTCATTGCCCATTCTTGCTGTACCTACTTCGTGAATGATCCTTCCGGGAGCGGCAAGTCCATATAGTGTGTCTGCGCCTGGTTTTGTGCCTAATAATTGCGCTCCTGCTCCAGTCAGGATTTCTTCAAAAGTATCCTGCATGTGCTTGGCTTGGTTGATTTCCATGTCAGTCCATTTGTAGTTGAACCGCAGAACAGGAATGCCAAATTTATCCACTACTGTCGGGTCAATTTCACAATAGTTTTCAAATCTCGGGACGCTTTCACCCCGGCCAGACATGCCCACAGTGGAGCCATAGATTTGGCGAATGTCTTTTTTTAATCCTGTTCCATAGCCACCGTTAGCACTTGGTTTACCAAATTCATCGGAGATGTACTTTCTCATGGAGTCCATATTTCCACCAGCTCCATAGCCAGGTTGGTTCATGCCACCCCCATACTCTATGTGATAGCCTCTGGCAAAATCCAGTTTCTTATTGTCCAGCCACCAAGGCGTGTACATGTGCATTCCTCCTGTGCCGTCTTCATTGTAACGCTCGCGTCCCATCATATCCGGTATGATTCCAGATCTGCTTGCCCCAGTAGAATCATGCAAGTAGTGGCCCAATACGCCTGAACTATTGCCGATTCCGTTTGGATGTGACTTTGACTTAGAATTTAGCATGATCCGTGAAGTCTCACAGGCAGATGCACCGAGTACCACTACATTGGACTTTAGCTTATACTCCTTCATGTCCTTAATATTAACAAACGAGACTCCTGTTGCTTTGCCCGAATCATCAGAAGTGACTTTTCTTACCATGCTATGGGTATATAGATCCACCTTTCCTTGCTTCATCGCTGGATGCACGAGGCATGTTCCTGCGGAGAAATCCGCATATACCTGACAGGCACGATTGCATTGACGGCAGAAAAAACAAACCCCACGATCCTTATTGACGGGCCTTGTGAGTATGGAAAGCCTAGACGGAATCATTGGGATACTTGCGCTTGTAGCTCCTTTTTTCAGGTATAGTTCGTGTAGTCTAGGCTTGGGAGGAGGTAGGAAAAAACCATCCGGTTCATTGTAAATCCCTTCTTTGCTGCCATAAACACCAATCAGTTTATCGACTTTATCATAGTAAGGTTTTACGTCGTCGTAGCCAATTGGCCAGTCATCGCCCAGCCCGTCTATGCTTGCTCTTTTAAAATCATTGGGGCCAAAGCGTAGCGATATTCTTCCCCAGTGGTTGGTTCTGCCACCGACCATTCTAGACCGAAACCAATCGAACTCAGAGCCATCTTTTCTGGTGTAGGGCTCACCTTCGATCTCCCAACCACCAATAGCAGCATCAAAATCTCCAAAAGGGCGAATTTGAGTGCCGGCACCTCTCCGCGGAGATTCCCAGGGTGGCCTCATCTGGGTGCGGTCTTCTTCTTTGGCTGGATCAAAATCTCCGCCGGCTTCTACTATTGCTACTGAGAGTCCTGCCTCAGACAGGATTTTGGAGGCCATTCCGCCACCTGCTCCAGATCCTACAATTATGACATCATAAGAATCCCCGGAAGGTTTGATTTGAAAGCTCATTTTATAAAAATTTTAATTAAGATTAAAATATAGCGTAAAAAAAGCAGATCAATGAAGCTGACTCGCTATTACCTTAATTATAGACTCCTCATCCGAAATTATTCTTGGAAAGGATTGACTTGAAAAAGAAGTATTAATTATTATTTGATACTCTTTTCAATGTAAGGCCACACCGTCTCAAATACAATCTGATGCCCCTCTTCAGTAGGGTGAATGCCGTCAGGAAGATTAAGCTTAGGAATTCCACCTACTTTTTCCAAGAGAAAAGGAATTAGAGTCACGTCTTTCTCATTTGCGACAGCTGGATACATTGTAGTAAATTCACTTGCGTACTCCTGGCCCATATTTGGAGGGATCTGCATTCCTGCCAAAATAATTTTGGTGTCCGGGTATTTTGATCTGACCTTTTCTATGATTTTGATCAAGTTGCTTTTAGTCTCAGTAAGGTTGATTCCACGCAAGCCGTCATTTCCTCCAAGTTCCAGCACAAATACGTCTGGCTTATCTTCCAGAAACCAATCCAATCGGCTTAGTCCACCTGCAGTAGTTTCGCCTGATAGCCCGCCATTGATCACTTTGTAATCCATTCCAAGGCTATCAATTCGCTTTTGCGTCAATCCTGCAAACCCATCCTCTGGATCGATTCCGTATGCGGCCGTCAGGCTATTGCCAAAGAATAAAATTATTTTTTCAGCAGCTTTCTTTTCAGCAACTTTTTCAGCGACGGTTTCGGTTTGTATAGTCTCAGCTTTTTTCTCTGAGCAAGAGACTATTGCCAATCCAAAAAACAGTACAAATACGGAGGAAAAGAAACGGGTTAGGTTGAATTGCATAGTTATCGGAATTGTGAAATGTTGACTACATACGCAAAAGGATTTTCAGGGCAAAAGGTTCGGTTAAAGTTGCAAAAGACCTTTTTAATTATTCCTGACATAGAGGAGCGGTTTGCTGATTTGTAACGTGATGGCTATCTTTCACCAACTATACCGAGGGGTTGTCGTTAAGCATTTACTAAACCCTTTTCCCACCCAAGTTCAGCACATGAATATTTTATCAGTTTCAAACCTGAGTAAGGTTTATACGAGTGGCAGCAGAAAATTGACTGTCTTAGACGAGGTTACCTTTGACATTAAGTCAGGAGAAATTATAGCTATCGTAGGACCTTCAGGTAGTGGTAAAACGACTCTTCTTGGTCTTTGTGCTGGATTGGATTCAGGATCTACTGGAAGTGTAGTGCTGGATGGCAAATCTCTGGAGAAGCTATCAGAAGATCAACGAGCTGCGGTTAGAAATCAGAGCGTAGGCTTTATTTTTCAGAATTTTCAGCTGTTGCCTACCTTGACAGCTTTAGAAAATGTGATGGTTCCCCTGGAGTTGAAAAAAAGAAAAGATGCCCGTCAAAAAGCGCAGGAACTCCTTAATAAAGTAGGGCTTGGGGACAGAGGAACGCATTATCCTACGCAACTTTCCGGCGGAGAGCAGCAGCGAGTTTCTATAGCAAGAGCTTTTGCCAATGAGCCAAAAATACTTTTTGCAGATGAACCAACGGGCAATCTGGATACAGAAACGGGTGAAATGATAGAGAAATTGATTTTTGATCTGAACAAAGAGGAGGGAACCACACTGGTTTTGGTTACGCATGATTTGGAACTAGCCGCTAAAACGCAGCGTATCATTCATATTAAGGGTGGAAAAATACAGGAGGATGCAAATGCCTGATTTTGGATGGATTTTTAAGATGGCTTTTCGGGATTTTCGAAAAAACATCTCTCGACTTTTGCTTTTCGTTTCTTCCATTGTGGTGGGTATTGCCGCTTTGGTAGCAATCAGTTCTTTTGGAGAAAATCTTACAGCAGACATTAACGCTCAAGCCAAAGAGCTTTTAGGAGCTGATTTGGTGCTGGAAAACAACAAACCTATTGGAGAGCAGTCGATAGATAGTGCTGCTACGCAAATGGCTTCCGAAGTTAATTTTGCGAGTATGGTGGCTTTTCCAAAGACGGGATCAAGCCGGCTTACTCAAGTCCGTGCGCTCGAAGGAGCATTTCCATTCTATGGTTTTTTTGAAACAATTCCAGCCTCTGGAGATGCAGATTTTCGCTCAGGAGGTAAAAAGGCATTGGTAGAAAAGACGCTAATGGCTCAGTTCAATGCAGAAGTTGGCGACCAGATCAAAGTAGGAGAGGTGATATTCGAGGTAGTGGGAGAATTGCAAAAAGTGCCTGGGCAAACGGGAATTACAGCCTCTGTGGCTCCGGCTGTCTATATTCCAAAAGCTTATTTGGAGGAAACTGGTTTAGTGCAATATGGTAGCCGTGTGAATTACAGCCGATATTTTCAGTTTGAGAAGGGTACTGATGTTGAGGCGCTGATCCAGCCTTACGAAGATCAGTGGGAAGAAGAACGAGTGGATGCGGATACCGTGGAGGACAGAAAGCGGTCTACTGGTCGTTCATTTGCCAATCTTTCCAACTTCCTGAGTTTAGTTGCTTTTATTGCGTTGTTGCTGGGCTGTGTGGGCGTGGCAAGTGCTGTCAATGTCTTCGTGAAAGAAAAGTTGTCTTCGGTGGCAGTCTTGCGTTGTTTGGGGGTTTCTTCCAGAGATGTTTTACTTATCTACCTGACAGAGATTGTGATTATGGGGTTTGTAGGAGCTATACTGGGTGCTTTTCTAGGTACGCTGCTTCAGTTTGTGCTGCCTACTGTTTTTGCGGACTTTCTACCGGTTGAAGTGTCTTTTGGGATATCCTGGCTTTCTGTTGGATTTGGGATAATCACAGGTTTATTTGTGTCAGTATTGTTTGCGCTATTGCCTTTGCTGAAAGTGAGAAATGTCTCTCCAATGGCGACCTTGAGACCAGAAACCGGTGATTCCACTTTGTTGAAAGATCCGCTTCGTTGGTTAGTGATAGTAGGAATTCTAGCTTTTATCTGGGGATTTAGCTACTATTTGCTGCAACGCGCTGATTTTGCTTTTGGCTTTACAGGGTTTGTTGTTTTTGCCTTCGGGATTCTATGGGCTGTGGCTCAAGCAATCATTTGGGCTGTTAGGAGGTTTCTACCTATTACTTTTGAATACACCCTGCGTCAGTCCTTGGCGAATTTGTACCGACCAAATAACCAGACAGTTTCACTGATTGCGACGATAGGTTTGGGAACGGCGATGATTTCCACCCTGTTTTTTCTTCAAAATCAATTGCTTGAAGAAGCCAAGTTTGCAGATAAAGAAGATCAACCGAATATGCTGCTATTTGATATTCAAACGGCTCAGTTGCAAGATGTGAAGGCAAAAATTGAATCCAGAGATCTCCCCATTATGCAGGAAGTGCCTATTGTGACCTTGTTGCTGAATGAAATCAATGGAGTAGATAAAAAAGAGAATGGGGAGCTTTCGGACGATGAGAATTATTCTGGCTTCTTGTATAATCGGGAATTTCGGGTGACTTATCGAGACACGCTTATTTCCTCAGAGACACTGACGGATGGTGAATTGATTCCGCTAGGTGCAAGAGGCGACAGTATTTTTGTTTCTTTCGAAAAAGGATTTGCCACTGGAAATGGCTTGGCTATAGGAGATGAGATTGAGTTTAATGTTCAGGGAAGACCAATCAAAGCTTTCATTGGTAGCTTCCGCGATGTGAAGTTTAATCAGGTTTCCACCAATTTCTTAGTACTCTTTCCAGAAGGGGTATTGGATCAGGCACCAAAATTCCACGTGTTGATCACCAAAACAAAGAATGACCGGGAAGCGGCAGATGTGCAGGCGGAGATAGTACGGGAGTTCCCAAATATTTCTATCATCAATCTGGGGACTATCGTGGAAACGCTAGAAGAGATTCTGGGAAAAATCAGCTTTGTAATACAGTTTATGGCATTTTTCAGTATTGCCACTGGGATTTTGGTATTGATCAGTTCACTGATAATCAGTAAGTATCAGCGGATGCGGGAAAGTATTTTGCTTAGAACTTTAGGTGCAAGTTCGGCTATTGTGAGTAAGATAAATACACTGGAATACTTCTTCTTGGGGAGTCTAGCATCACTTTCAGGTATTATATTATCCTTTGGTGCCACCTGGCTTTTGAGCGAGTTTGTATTCAAAATCCCATTCCGGGGAGCGTGGTTTGAAGCATCGATGCTTTATGTGTCGATCACTCTTCTAACGATAGTCTTGGGCTGGCTGAATGGCAGGAAAATCATCAATCAGCCACCGATGGAAATACTGAGGGGGAGTTGAAAGAATTTGAAGGGTATAATTGAAAATTTAAAATGGGCTCTCACAAGGAGTCCATTTTCTTTTAAGAATGATGCCTACACTGATCAATTTCTAGTGTTCCATCTTTCACTCGATAGACTAGACTGTGTTCCCGGTCAATCCTTCGAGACCACCAACCTGATAATTCACTTTTAAGTGGTTCTGGTTTACCCGTTCCTTCAAATGGGGTGCTCTGGCATTCCTTGATCAACTTATTAATTTTCTTCAACAGTTTTAGATGGCGATACGATCTATTGATGGAGATTTTAGTGAAGCCTGTCATGATTATCAAACATGGATTTTATTGCTTTGATTTTTGCACTGGAAATCCAGAAGGCTGCGAGTTGGGAGAATATTGTCCTTGTCTGAAGAGTGAGTATTATAATCCGTGAAAAAGGTAAAATCAAGCTGATTTGATAACTTTTCCAAAGTTCAAAACTTTGGAAAAGTTTTCTAAAAAAAGGCAGGCTCACATTTTAGGTTAGCTTCCTTTGCGAGATCTATTTGGTAAATTCAACGCCTCCTAATCTACCGAAGGAATTCTCCCCAAGAACTCACTCAGTCCGTCAATCTCAAAGATTCAGAGATGGCCACATATTTTTTGCTTGCGCCAGTGTCTTCACTGGCTCAGTGATAACCTGACCTGATCGTGGATGCGCTGGGTATTTTGATTTCTACTGCTGATAGCTCCTTCGATCCATTTTCTCATACAATGTCAATCTCTTCTTGGTTACTTTAGTATTAGTGTATTTCGGCCATTCGGCAGTCGGTTGGTTGAGTATGTTTTCCAACAAATAGCCCTCCCAGTTTGCTCCTTAAGTAGTATGTTTCAAAATTAGATCGATAGTGGAGATATTCAAAAGACTATGTAATAGGCCAGCGTCTCGAAGGGGGACTTTTGGAGATTTTTAAGGAATGGTAATTAAGTGTACGCTGAATAAATATGCCATTTTCTATGACATCAAAATTGGATAATTGACCTTCAATTAATGCCGAATCGATTGTTTTGAATATGGTTTTCAAAATAATCCACTCAGCGAATGGCAAAGATCGGACAGTCGCAATGTATTGGTCCAGTAAAAAAAAACTTTATGCTACTTCATGTGTTTACAAAATATCTGCCGCTGATGTTCAAAGCGAATAAAGGGCGATTCTTGAATTAGTTTTATAGTAAAGTGCAAATAGTTTTCCTTAATAGAACCTATGAATAAGTTTAAAAAATCCGAACTCGTCATCATGACATTGGTGGTCGTATTGATTGGGATTTCAGAATACTATTTTGTCATCACGAAAGAACCTCTTAAGGCTATTTTTATAGGGCTTTGGTGCCCGACAATTTTGGGATTTTTGATTTTATTTAACATGAAGAAATAATATGGAAAATCTCGATTTAATCATTTTGACCGTGGTGGTAGTGCTAGCTTTTGTGGTGTTTATCAGGTCGACCATCAAAGAATTGGGCAAAATGAACCATGAACCCTACCAAGTTGAAAAAGAATCCGGTTATAGCAGAGCAGCCCTATTCAAGGTATTGGGAGAAATGATTGAGGATGATGAACTCCCTGAAAAGCATCGGGTAAGCCTTAAAACGACCTTAAAAAATACGATGTCGGACATGCATTCGAATGGAGTTTATTTTGACGGGGAAGGAAAAGATTTCCAAGAAAAAAATAAGCCCGAAGATAAGGCTAATCAGTAAAACACAGCCGGTAATAAACTTCATTGAAAATAAAAATGAGAGCTGTATAATCTTTCGCTTTTATTTTTCGATCTGTACCAAGGTGTGCACTTCCATTAAATGACTATGTTCTCATGAGAGTGAGCACAAACCTGATGTCTAAAATTAGTTTGGACTACTCTCCAAATCCATATTTTTTATAAATCTTCTTAGCAGTTTCGCTCAACAGAAAGTCCATAAAATCTGAAGCAGCTTGTGCATTAGGAGCACTTTTCAATTTTCCTGCTACATAGGTTACAGTCATATTCTCTGAAGCTGCAATAGCCACACCCTCAATTGGATGTCCCAACATTTCCTGATAATGCACTTCGGTGTACCAAACTGGCGCAGCGTCACTTTGTCCATAAAGCATTCTCATGGGTGACTGACGATGATGGATCTGCGTGAGATAGGTGCTTCCATCTATCACCTTATCTTCCATGATCGTTTTCTTAAGGCTCTCACCACCTGCTTTGACATAAGCAGCTTCGATTTGAACGCCTATTCCTTCCCATAGTGGGTTTGGCATACTGATTTTTAACTCTTTTTGAGCTAAATCTTTAAGGCCTTTGATGTTTTTAGGGTTTCCCTTGGCTACCATGATTGCCAGTGTGTTGGTAGCGTAAGGCTCAGTTCGATCAAAATAGTCTGCCATTTGATCAATTCTTCCTTTGCCCGCAGTGTACACGTCAGGTTTGAGTGTAATTCTCATATTTCCAATAGTGAGTGAGCCACCTTCAATTTGCTCAGCAAGTTTCCCCGGAGGAAGAGTTTCTGCAAATACTCGCTCATAGCGAGGGTATTCTGATTTGAAAGCATTCAGCAGGTCATCAATTACCATAAATTGATTGCCGGCAAAGAAAATTACGAGTTGCGGATCGTTGATGTCTCCGTAAAGATCAGGGACATTATCTACTCCTGGGATAGTAAACATCACGCTACTTTGAGGAGGCGTGTTCCAAGGCGGATCATAGTTGTGGTCTTGCGCAAAGCTTGGTATAGCACACATCAGGTTGAGGATAAGAATGAGATACTTCATATAGTTATGGTTTTACTATTGCCCAACCTTCGTAATGCCTCAGAATTATTTCTCCGTTTCCGGTAGGAACATAGGAGACGAAATCGAATAATTCTGATTTTTCTATTTTCCGTTGGCGAATGGTGTTTTCACATTGCTGCATCACCACACCTTTAGCGACTAAAGCTTCTAAAGTTTCCTTGTAAGGGCCACTTTTTTTAAATGCATCTACTCCTCCACTAAAAACCACCAATTCTATGTGGAGCTTACCTTCAAGCCTGGGATCTCCAAGCACGTTGTCAATATTTCTAAGTGTGGCGTCGATTTGTTTGGGGTCGCTGCTATTGAGTACATACAAAGCTTTGTATTCATTAAGCGTGGGTATGGCACCGGTGAATACTGCTGGGTTGGCTTGACCATAAGAGATTTGAGCAAAGCAAATCATTGCAATTCCGAAAAGGAGTGATTTGATGATCTTCATTTTTTAGTTGGTTTGGTTGAATTTGAAATTTAGAAAAATTTTTAGAGTTAAAATAAAGAGTGTAGTGCAAAGTAGTTGTAGGTAAAACCTACCATTCCGTAGAGTTTTTCAGATACTACCAGGCGTGTATTTTTTCAAAAAACTGCAAAGTTAACCCTCTAAGTTCCTAGATCGACTTTTCAAATATTAATGTAGGCTCTTTGACAGGGGTCTTCTTTTGGCATCCTAGAAAAAATTAAATTTTTGGTCTAAAAATAGCCTTTTAAAAAGGCAGGTTAGGTTACAAGACATGTTTCGTAATTAAGGACAATCGTAATAAAGGATGTGAGTAACGATATCCGCTTCGCATCATCGTGATAAACTTCTTACACGGCAGGAAGAAATAAAGCATATTTCAATATCAGATAACCTTAGAGGCTTGAAGATTTTAGAGATTTTTTTCCTCAGGAAATTACAATTTAAAATTTCATCGATTACATAAAAGAGGTAATATAAGCTTCGGAGGTTGATGAATTGATCGATGGGAAAAAGTATGATTCAGAAACCAAACGTAAGGTGTTTGGAAAATACCCCAAACATGAACTGATTACTTCACATACCTGCCGTAGATCCTTTGTGACAAACTATTACAAGATTATACCTACCACGATTATCATGGGAATCACAGGCCATGTAAAGGAAAGTACTTTCCTTCAATACATCAATAAACCAAAGGATAGAGATGAGAATGCGAAGTTGTTTTTGAAGTATTTGGGAAAGTAAAGGTTTACATCATGAAATCAAAACACTTAAGGATTCGACTCCTTTGATTCCTATACCTTGGATTTCCCATGAAGAATTGGTATCTGATCGAAACTTCATGTGCTCCTTTGGTCTGAGAACCAATGTTTGAAACCATGAAATCATAGCTGTATCCTATCACCATTCCTGATTCAAGTTTTAGCCCAAGCATGAATATGATAGAATCTTGATTCGGCATATCTCTTAAACCTGGAATGCCTCTATAGCTTATTCCTGAAATAACAGATCTGTAAAGTAATTGACCACCAATGTCTATCTGCTGGAAAGCTCCTTGTTTCTTATAGTTAGCCATTACAGATGCCATGTTGTCAAACTTGGAACCGAAGTATTGATTAGCACCTAAAGGGAAATTCCACCCTCCATGGACACTCCATTTGATAGGCAAATAACCATTTTTATCGTCTGGGTAATAACTCAAACGTGGTTCATTCACATGGTGGAAAGAGGAACCTAACCAAAAACTCCCACTGGTTAGAAGTGCTCCAAAAGATAGATCTAAATAGGAATATGGATCAAAATCAGGAATATCATCCGTTGTGGTCGAGCTAATGGTTCTGTTAAAAAGATCTACCTGATCACCAAAGACAAGATTATCTAATGCCGCACTTCTTCTTACTATGGATGCTTGGGTTCCCATCCTAAAATTCCACGAGTCTGCTATCTGAAGGTTATAGGAATAATAGAAAGAAACGTCAGAGGTATTGATGTTAAAATTTGTCTCTTGAAAGCTATTGACTGAAACACCTATACCGCTGCGAAGGTCAAAACTGTAGTGATCAAAGTATGCAGAATACGCATTGAAATCCTGATCCAATCCCGGCCATTGCTTTCGATAATTAACGCCAACCCTTGACAGCTCTGTACTTCCAGTTAAGGCCGGATTTAAGTATAATGGCGCCGCATAGAACTGGGAGTAATGAAAATCCTGAGCCGTGGAGACCATTACAAATCCGATTACAAGTATGGCAGATAAAAATAGCTTTCTCATTTCAGTAGCATAAAAACGTCTGTAATTGTCTGAGTTCTGCCGTCCAGCGTTTTGAATCTAAGTTTGTAAACATAGTTTCCTGGTATGGGAGTCTCTTTGTAAATTTTGCCATCCCAACCCTGAGAATTCAAATCATCAGTATAATAGATGTTCTCACCCCATTTATTGAGTATCCAAAACTCTAAAGACTCAATTCCCACGAACCTTGGAAAGAAATAATCATTAATACCATCCCCGTTTGGGGTGAAAATATTTGGAACAACTAAGTAATAGTCAAAAACAGTAATTTTCTTCTTGACTTCCACAGCACATCCAAATACATCGGTAACAATCAGCGTGATTTCATATTCACCTTCTGCTTGGTATA
>Ga0105054_10002723_pt1 | contig 27957 bp, 30 predicted proteins | sample BON02_FD_78091 | JGI IMG/M metagenome (GOLD analysis project Ga0105054, IMG submission 78091) | Freshwater microbial communities from Lake Bonney liftoff mats and glacier meltwater in Antarctica - BON-02 (megahit assembly) | ecosystem: Environmental > Aquatic > Freshwater > Ice > Glacier...
CCGCAGTGAGCGCGAGGTCACCGTCGATGACCACCCGGACGCGTTCGCCCATCCGATCGATGTCGACGATGGCCCCGTGCCACGTGTTGCGTGCGCTCGATCCGGTCGCCTCGCCCCGCCCCAACAGGACCGAGTGGGGCCGGATGGTCGCCAGCGCCGGGCCGTCGCGGGCATCCGCGATCACGACTCGCGCACCGGTCGGCGTGGTCAGTACGCCATCGGCCACATCGCCGGCCACCAGGTTCACCCCGACCAGATCGGCGACGTAGCGGGTGCGCGGGTGCGCCGTGACCTCGGCCAGGGTGCCCGTCTGCACGACGCGACCGGCTTCGAGCACCACCACCCGATCGGCGAGGGCGTGCGCGTCGACCGGATCGTGGGTGACCACGATGCGCATCCCGTCGAACGTGGCGAGGTGCTGGCGCAGATCGCGACGCACAGCGGCCCGCGTGCCGACGTCGAGTGCCGCAAGTGGTTCGTCGAGCAGCAGCAGACGCGGGTTGGGCGCGAGTGCCCGGGCGAGCGCCACACGCTGGGCTTGGCCGCCGGACAACGATCCGGACCGTTGGTTGCCGTATTCGGTGAGCCCGAATCGTTCGAGCCACTGCCCGGCACGCTTGCGCGCTTCACCCTTCGAAGTTCTGCGGGCGCGCAGGCCGAAGGCGACGTTCTCGATCACGCTCATGTGTTCGAACAGCGCGTAGTCCTGGAACACGAACCCGACCGGGCGATCCTCGGGCTCCACGAACGCTCCAGTTGCGGGGTCGTCGACCGCGGCCCCGTCGATCGAGATCTGTCCATCGTCGATCGGTGCGAGTCCGGCCAGGCAGCGCAGCACCGTGCTCTTGCCAGCGCCGTTGGGGCCGAGCAGCGCGACGACCTCGCCAGGCTGCAGCGTGAGTTCCACCTGGAGGTCGAGCGAACCGAGCCGCAGCCCGATGCGGGCGTCGAGCGTCATGCGGCCACCTGTGCAGGTCGCCCGACCGCCCCGAACCAGCGGTCGCGCAGGCCCACCAGCACGATGAACGAGATGGCGATCATCAACAACGCGAGCACGATTGCTTCCTCGGGGTTGGTCTCCAGCGACAGGTACACCGCGAGCGGCATGGTCTGCGTGGTGCCGGGGAAGTTGCCGGCGAAGGTGATCGTGGCGCCGAACTCGCCGAGCGCCCGCGCCCAGGCGAGCACGGCGCCCGCCGTCAGTGCCGGGCGGATGGCGGGCAGCGTGACTCGTCGGAACGTGTACCAGCGTGACGCTCCGAGCGTTCGTGACGCGTCCTCCAGACGAGGGTCGAGTTGGCGCAGCGCAGCTTCCACGGTGATCACGAGGAACGGCATCGCCACGAACGTCTGGGCCACCACGACACCGGCCGTGGTGAACGGCAGGGTGATGCCGAACCACTGGTCGAGGTACTGCCCCACCAGGCCGCGGCGACCGAGAGCGAAGAACAGCGCCACACCGCCGACCACCGGCGGCAGCACCATCGACAACAGACACAGCGCCCGCACCGCGCCTCGACCCGGGAAGTCCACCCGGGCCAGCAACCAGGCCAGCGGCACGCCGAACACGATCGACAGCGCCGTGGAACACAGCGACGTCACCATCGACAGGCGCAGGGCGGTGAGTGCGGTGTCGGCGGTGAGGTAGGTCCAGGCGTTCGACCACGGCGCCCGCCAGATCAACCCGACGAGCGGCAGCGCGAAGAACGCAACGGCGACGATCGCCAGCACGAGAGCCGGAACCGGCAACGCGACGCGACGCCTCCGACGAGACCCGGTCACGGGGAACCGAATCCGAAGGCGGCGAGGATCTCCTGGCCGGCCGGGCTGAGCACGAAGTCGACGAACGCTCGTGCGCCGACCGGGTTCGGGGCGTCAGCGATCGACACGATCGGGTACTCGGCGACCACGTTGACGTCGTCGCCGATCGTCACACCGTCGGCGTCGTCGCCCGCAGCGATCACGTCGGTGCGGTACACGATGCCGGCGTCGGCCTCGCCGAGCACGACCTTGGTGACGACGGCCTTCACGTTCTCTTCGAACGACGACGGCGTGACGGCGACACCGGCATTGGCGAAGATCTGCTCGGCGTACGAGCCGCACGGAACCTCGGGAGCACACTGAACGACCACCAGATCGCCGTCGGCCAGGTCGGCGACGCCCGTGATGCCGGTCGGGTTGCCGGGTTCGACGATGATCTCGGCGAGGTTGGTGGCGAACACGACGGGATCATCGCCGTCGAGGCCGGCGTCGGTGAGCTTGGCCATGTTGGCGAGGTCGGCTGAGGCGAACACGTCGACCGGGGCACCTTCGGTGATCTGGGCGACGAGGTCCGACGATCCGGCGAAGTTGACCGTGACCTCGGCGTCAGGGTTCTCGGCGGTGAACGCATCGCCGAGTTCGGTGAACGCAGCGGTCAGCGACGCAGCGGCGAAGACCGTGAGGGTGGCGTCGCCCACCGGGGGCGCGTCGTCGGCGCCGCAGGAGGCGGCGAGGAGAGCAACGATCATGGCGGCGGCGATGAACTTCGTACGCACGTTGCGCACATTAGTCAGTCGTGAACTATTGGGTGGGAATCGGCGGCTCGGATACAGCTGGCGCCACCCGGCGGCGCCCACCACGGTGAGAGTGATCGCCAGTGGCATGACGAATCCGGCTTTGGTCCCGAGGTTGACCTGGGCGATCACATCGGACGAGCCGCGCCCGACCCCGGCGCGCCGCCACCGATGAGCGTGGCGAGACCGGAGACGATCAGCATGACGGTTCGCTCGACGCCAGTCCACGCTCCACATCGGCAGCCGGGCGCCGTTCGCAGTACGTTCGCAGTCATGTGGTCGTTCGAGACAGAGCCCGAATTCCAGAAGAAGCTCGACTGGGTCGAGCAGTTCTGCAAGGAGGAAGTCGAGCCGCTGCACTACATCTTCCCCCACGCCGTGCGCTCGCCGGACCCCAAGGTGCGCGAACTCGTCAAGAGCTTGCAACAGCAGGTGAAGGACCAGGGCCTGTGGGCGATCTTCCTCGACGAGGAACTCGGAGGCCCTGGCTTCGGTCAGCTGAAGCTCGGCCTCCTCAACGAGATCCTCGGCAAGTACCCGGCGGCACCGCAGCTGTTCGGTGCCGCTGCGCCGGACACCGGCAACATGGAGATGCTCGCCGCGTACGGCACCGACGAGCAGAAGGACCGTTGGCTCACGCCGCTGCTCAACCAGGAGATGTTCTCGGCGTATTCGATGACCGAGCCGCAGGGCGGGTCCGATCCCAACCTGTTCCGCACCACCGCGGTGAAGGACGGCGAGGAATGGGTGATCAACGGCGAGAAGTGGTTCACCAGCGCCGGGCGCGTCGCCGACATCTTGTTCGTGATGTGCACCAACGGCATGTACGTGGTGCCGCGCACCACCTCGGGTGTCGAGATCATGCCCGAGCCGCGCAACCACAACCACATCATCTACAACGACGTGCGCGTGCCGCTCGACCACCTGCTCGGCCCGGAGGACGGCGCCAAGGTGTTGGCCCAGCGACGCCTGGGCGGCGGACGCATCCACCACGCGATGCGCACCATCGCCCAGTGCAAGCTCGCCTTCGACATGATGTGCGAGCGGGCGCTCAGCCGCGAGTCGCACGGCAAGATCATCGGCGAACACCAGATGGTGCAGGAGAAGATCGCCGAGAGCTACGCCAAGCTCCGGATGCTGCGGCTGTACGTGCTGGAGACCGCGTGGAACATGGATCGCACGTCGAGCCAGGAGGCGCGCACCGACATCGCCGCAGTGAAGTTCACGATGGCACGGGTGCTGCGCGAGGTGTCGTTCGACGCACTGCACATCCACGGTTCGCTCGGCACCACCAACCTCACGCCGCTGCAGGACATGTACGCGAGTGCTCCCACCATGGGTCTCGCGGATGGAGCCGACGAGGTACACAAGGCCACCGTTGCGCGCCGAGTGCTCAAGGAGTACCGCCCGCACGAGGGCTACTTCCCGCGTGAGTACATCCCGTACAAGAAGGAGGCAGCGTGGGAGTCGTACCAGGGCAAGTTCGCTGCCGACCCCGAGTTGAAGGAAGCCGCCGAGCGCTACAAGAAGTACTTCGCCAACCGCGGCTGAACACCGTTTGCGTGACAGTTCCGGTGGGGTGGGTCACCCGAATCCGCACACGAACGAGGTGGTGATCAGGACTTTGTGCACTGGTTCACAAGTGTCCGCGGGACGAGGGTGGGGGCATACGGACATTCCCTCCGCTCTCCGCAATGACACCCTTCGAAGCTGGGTCGACGAAATGGTCGCTCTCTGCACGCCCGACGAGGTCCACTGGTGCGACGGCACCGTGGAGGAGTACGACCACCTCACCGCTGAACTCGTCGAGGCCGGCACGTTCACTCGCCTGAACGACGAGTACCGGCCGAACAGCTTCCTCGCCCGGTCCGACCCCAGCGATGTCGCTCGCGTCGAGGATCGCACCTACATCTGCAGCCGCACTCGCGCCGACGCCGGACCCACCAACAACTGGACCGATCCCGACGAGATGAAGGAGATCCTGCAGGAGCTGTTCACCGGCTCGATGAAGGGGCGCACGATGTACGTGATCCCCTTCAGCATGGGTCCGATCGGCTCGCCGATCGCGCAGATCGGTGTGGAGATCACCGACTCGGCCTATGTGGCGGTGAACATGAAGATCATGACCCGGATGGGCACTGCCGTGCTCGACGCCCTCGGCGACGACGGCGTGTTCATCCCGTGCATGCACACCGTCGGCGCGCCGCTCGCCGCAAGCGACACAGATGTGCCGTGGCCGTGCAACCCCGAGGTGAAGTACATCGTGCACTTCCCCGAGGAGCGTGCGATCTGGTCGTACGGCAGCGGCTACGGCGGCAACGCTCTGCTCGGCAAGAAGTGTCTCGCACTGCGCATTGCGTCCACGATGGGTCGCGACGACGGCTGGCTCGCCGAGCACATGCTGATCATGGGGGTCACCGACCCCGACGCCGAGACCACGTACGTCGCCGCGGCGTTCCCCAGCGCCTGCGGCAAGACCAACTTCGCCATGATCGAGCCGCCGCCGGCCTTTGCGGATGCGGGCTGGAGGGTCACCACGGTCGGCGACGGCACGCCAGCACCCGACCATCTGATCGACTGGACCGGCGCCGACTGGACGCCCGACAGCGGCCGCAAGGCGGAAGACCCAACTCCCGGTTCACCGCACCGGCCCAACAGAACCCGGTGCTCGATCCGCATTGGGACGATCCGGCCGGCGTGCCGATCAGCGCGTTCGTGTTCGGCGGTCGCCGCTCTGGCACGATGCCGCTCGTCCACCAGTCGTTCAACTGGGCCCACGGCGTGTACCTGGCCGCCACGATGGGGTCGGAAACCACCGCCGCCGCGTTCGGTGAGCAGGGCGTGGTGCGCCGCGATCCGTTCGCCATGCTGCCGTTCGCCGGCTATCACATGGCCGACTACTTCAACCACTGGTTGTCGTTCGGTCGCAACATCGCCAACCCGCCGCGCATCTTCGGGGTCAACTGGTTCCGTACCGACGACGACGGCAAGTTCGTGTGGCCCGGCTTCGGCGAGAACATGCGGGTGCTGGAGTTAATCGTCGAGCGCTCCCGCGGGCGGGCCTACGCGCTCGAGAGCCCGATCGGCTGGATGCCGCGGTTCTCGGACCCTCGATCTGTCCGGGCTCGACGACTTCAGCGAGGACGACTTCCTCCAGGCGATGTCGCTCGACCGCGACGACTGGGACAAGGAGATCCTCGCCCACGACGAGTTGTTCATCCGCCTGTACGACCGACTCCCGAAGGAACTGCTCGCCATCCGCGACCTCACCCTGTCGGCGCTGTGGCGCTCACCGGAACACTGGGAGATGGTCCCCGACCCGACCTGACCCGGCCGCCACGACTCCCACACCGATCTTGCGTGCGATGACGAGCGCCGCCACGGTGCTGACGTCGTTGGGCACGAAATGCATCACGTCGTAGAACGCACACCCGGCAAGCACCGAGCCTCCTGGCGAGTCGACGAAGAGGCAGACATCTGAATCGGGGTCATCAGCTGACAGCACCAGCAGCTGCGACACGACGCGAGTCGCGAGGACGCGCCGTGATGTCAGGCCACGCCGGGTGAGGTCAGCGGATGAGGCGGGCGAGCTTTGGCAGCACGCACGGTCGGCCCGAGCAGGCATCCCATGTTGCCAGGCCTCCGCTCAATTCGCGGAAGCCGCCCAGGTCACACACCTCGGCCGCAAGCGCCAGCCTGGCCGCGAGTTCCTCGGGACTGTAGGCCACCCAGTGATCGGGGTCGTGTGCATCGATGTCCGACACGGCCCGACCGTCGGAGCAGTTCCAGCCATGGCCGTCAGCGGTGCGCGAACGCAGGATCCGGACAGTGCCGGCCGGACTCACCAGGATCATCCCGGGGAGTAACGCAGTTCGAAGATCAGTCACGGTGGGTCATCGTCACCAGGGCCGCCGGAGTTCACCAGTTGTTTCCGACCGTCAGCGTCGACGCACCTTCGTGGCCGATCGGTCACATACGCAACCCTGGGGTGACCGCGCCTGAGTCGACGAGATCGCGGTAACGCTGCTCGAACTCGCGGGAGGACTCCCGGACGGGGCCGTTGCGACGATCGGGATCACCGTCGGGGTCGTGCGAGCGCGGGTAGTGGCTGTAGATCATCACCCGCCGAGGCCGGCCAGATCGGTTGGGCTCGGAATCGTGGACCAACTTGGCGTGAAACAGCATCACCGACCCGGCCGGCACGTCGAGCGGCACCAGATCGTCAGTGGAGAAGAAACCCTCGACCACCACGCCGGAGCCGGACTCGGGATCGTCGTCGGCCATGGGCGCGTCGATGAGATGCGAGCCGGGGATCACCCGCAGCGGGCCACGACCGGCGCACTCGTCGATCGCCAACGCCGACGACAACGTGTTCTCGGGGTACCCCTGTTGGCGGTAGTAGCCCCAGTCGTGGTGGGGGTGGAATCCTTCCATCCCGACCTCGCGGTTGAACGACGACTCGGCGAGCACGCTCAGGTCGACGTGTCGCGTGTCGATGGTCTGCTTCGGGTTGAGCTTCTCCTCCATGAGGATCGGCTCGTCACCCATCAGCTGACGCAGCGGGCCGAGCAGCCGCTCGTCGGCGGCGATCGCAGCCAGCCGTGGATCGAGATCGTTGATCGGTTGGATCTTTCGCACGGTGACGGTGCCGTCGTCGTGGAGTTTCGCATCGAGTCGAGGGTGGCGGCGACCGAGCGCCACGGTCGCGTTGATCGACAGCTCGAGGATCCGGTCGGCCGCCTCACGGAACGTGTCGAGTTCGTGGTCGGTGAACGCCGATTCGATCAGCAGGTAGCCATCGCGCCCGAACGCAGCGATGTCCGACTCGGAGAGTTCGACGTTCGTCACCTCGGCGAGCGTAATCAGCAGGAGCACCCTGGTCTTCGAGCGTGCCGCGCGAAGACGGTTTCGATCTGGTCGCCCTGGCAACATGCAGACATGGCCGACGTCGAACCTCAGCTCGCCGATCTGATCGCAGCCGCCGCGGCCGCCGCGACCAGCGCTAGGTCGCGTGCGTATGTGCCCTACTCGAACTTCACGATGGGGGCTGCTGCGGTGTCCGCCGACGGCGAGATCATCGAGGGGGTCCTGGTGGAGAACGTCTCGCTCGGGCTGGCGATGTGCGCCGAACGCGTGGCGTTGTTCGCCGCCGTGACCCGCAGCATGCGACCCATCGTGCTGGCGGTGTGCGCGAAACGCACCGACGATGAACTCACGTTCCCATGCGGCGCGTGCCTCCAGGTCGCCCTCGAACTCGCCGGCCCGGACCTCACCGTGGTCGCAGTCGATCCCGACGGCGAGATCGAACACGCCTCACTCAGAACACTGCTCCCCCGAGCCCCGAGTCGACATTCGCCGGAATTCGACCGGTGAGACGTCGGCGACGCCAGCACAGATGATCAGTCGGTGATCGCCGCGTGGACCAGCGAGCGGAGTTGGCCGCGGAAGTCGGACGCACCGCTCGGGATCAGCTGCGTCACGAACACCGCGAACAGGTCCTCGGCCGGGTCGATCCAGAACGCCGTCGACGCAGCGCCACCCCACATGAAATCACCGGCCGCTCCGACGCCGGCGGTTGCGGCCGGGCCGAGCAGAACCGGACATAGTCGTCGAGCGTGCCGAGGAGGCCGCCGCCGCCCGACTGCAGTGCCGGTTCCCGACACATCCGGTTCGTCGGCGATCACCTCGACGAGGCGAGCACAGATGTCCGGCGACCGCGAGTAGTACCAGTGCGCGCCCGATTGGAACCACAGCGGCTCGGTGGCGAGCAGCCGGCTCAGATCGCCGAGCGTCGCCGATGGGTCGAGCGGCCGGGCCCCACCGCCGTCAATTTCGACACTCCCATCGGGGCGCTCGACGCTCACCTCGACGTCGCGCCACTCGGGCAGGAACCGACGGATCGGATCGCTCAGCTTCACCTCTGCCCAGCAGATTTCCCACCGTTTCTCGTGAACTCAGCACGCCAGGTACGTAGTCTTGGAAAAGGTTTCCTAGGCTATGCATTGTGCCGCCCGTAACGACTCGTTCCCCAGACGCCCTCACCACCGATCAAGTCGAGCGCCTCCGACTGGTGGTGCTGCGACTGTCACGGCGCATCCGCACCAACTCCGTCGACGAACTCACCCCGTCACAGCAGGCGGTGTTCACGTCGATCGCCAAGAACGGCCCTGCCACCATCGGTCGGATCGCCGAGCTCGAACACGTGCAACCCCCGTCGGCGAGCAAGATCGTGGCTTCGCTGGAGGCGCGCGGGCTGGTCGAGCGCCGATCCGACCCCAACGACCGGCGCTGCTCGCTGATCGCGATCACCGACACCGGATCGACCTACCTCGAACAGGCCCGAGCGGCGGGTCGTTCGTGGCTGGCGGCGCAACTCACCGACCTCGACGGCGCCCACATCGGCGCGCTCGCAGCGGCACTGCCCGCACTCGAACAGCTCGTGGCGGCCGAATCGTGAACCAGCACGTCGCCGCCATCTCCAGTCGCACGTTCGCCGCGATGCGGTTCCGCAACTACCGGCTGTACTTCTTCAGCCAGATCGTGTCGTTCTCGGGCACCTGGATGCAGGGCATCGCACAAGCCTGGCTCGTGCTCGAACTCACCGGCAGCGGGACAGCGCTCGGCGCCGTGGTGGCCATGCAGTTCCTCCCGACATTGCTGCTCGCACCGTTCGGCGGGGTGGTCGCCGACCGATTCGAGAAGCGCAAGTTGATCATGGCCACCCAGTCGATCGCCGGGCTGCTCGCGCTCACGCTCGGCATCCTCACGATCACGGGAGCCGTCGAACTGTGGATGGTGTACGTGATCGCGGCGGGCTTCGGTGCGGTCACAGCCGTCGACAATCCGAGCCGCCAGACGTTCGTGATGGAAATGGTCGGCCCCGCCGACGTCGCCAACGCCGTCACGCTCAACAGTGTGGTCGTCAACGCCGCGCGGGCCATCGGCCCGGCGATCGGTGGCGTCATCATCGCCACCTCGGGCATCGGCCAATGCTTCATCGTCAACGCGTTCAGCTACCTGGCGGTCCTCGTTGCGTTGCTGCTGATCCGCACGTCCGAGCTGCATCCCTCGGCGAGAATCGCCCGGGCGCCCGGCCAGCTCCGGGAGGGTTTCACCTACGCCTGGAACACACCGACGCTGCGCGTCACGCTGGTGATGCTGGCCATCATCGGCACGTTCACCTACGAGTTCACCACGACGCTCCCGCTGTTCTCCGAGTTCACGTTCGGTGCCGGCAGTACCGGCCTCGCGACGATGACCGCGTTGATGGGGGCCGGTGCCGTCGTCGGTGGGCTGGTCGTGGCGTCGAGCGGGCCACCCACCGCTCAGCGCTTGGTGATCGTTGCCGCGTCGTTCGGCACATCGGTGCTGATGGCCGCGATCATGCCGACCATCGGTTTGGTGTTCATGGTGATGCCGTTCGTGGGTGCGGCGAGCGTGGCGGTCATCTCGCTGTCGAACGCGACGCTGCAGCTCAACTCCGACCCCAAGCTGCGCGGACGTGTCATGGCGATCTTCTCGATGGCGCTCATCGGGTCCACGCCGATCGGCGGGCCACTGATGGGTTGGATCGGCGAAACCGTCAGCGCCCGGGTGTCGCTGCTGATCGGTGGGTTCGCCGCCATCGTTACCGCCCTGTACGGCTGGTGGAACCTCACACGATCTACCGCACCCGACGCAGAGGCGATCGGAATCGAGCAGCGCCCCGCCGAGGCGACCACCTCCGCCTGAGCGCGTCGGGGCCGCAGCACTCTGGTGTGGAACACTCGCCGCATGGCAGGCAATCGTTGGCTCGACAAGATCGAGGAGAATCCCGACCATTCCGACTGGTACGTCGAACGTTTCCGGAACATGGCCGCCGAGGGAGTCGACCTGAATGGTGAGGCCAGGATGATCCACGCGATGGTGGGGCGGAGCGCACGGATTCTCGATGCGGGCTGCGGGCCCGGTCGTGTGGGCGGTCATCTCGGCGAACTCGGTCACGACGTCGTGGGCGTCGACCTCGATCCGGTGCTGATCGCTGCAGCCGAACAGGACCATCCAGGCCCGACCTGGCTGGTTTCCGACCTGTCCGAACTCGACCTGGCCGCACTCGGGGTCGAGTCCGGCTTCGACGCCGTGGTGTGTGCCGGCAACGTGATGGGCTTCCTCGACCCGGCCACGCGACAACGTGTGCTCGAACGACTCGCATCGACGCTCGCCGATGGTGGTCGCATCGTCACCGGATTCGGTTCGAGCGGCGACTATCCGTTCGAAGCATTCTTCGCCGACGTCGAGGCAGTCGGCCTGGTCGCCGAACTGCGACTGTCGACGTGGGACCTCCGCCCGTTCACCCCCGACTCCGACTTCCTCGTCGCCGTGCTCTCGAAGCCCTGATCCAAACATCTCGATTGGGGTCAGACCCCAATCGAGATGCTCTGGTCAGGCGAGGTCGAAGCGGTCGAGATTCATCACCTTGGTCCACGCCTTCACGAAGTCCTGCACGAACTTCGCTCCGGCGTCACTCGCTCCGTAGACCTCCGAGATCGCCCGCAGCTGCGAGTTCGCACCGAAGATCAGGTCACAGCGGGTGCCGGTCCACCTCAAGTCGCCACCGGAGCGGTTGCGACCTTCGAAGACTTCGGCGTCGGCCGAGGTCGGCGCCCACTCGGTGGACATGTCGAGCAGGTTGACGAAGAAGTCGTTCGTCAGCGAACCGACCCGGTCGGTGAGAACGCCGTGGTCGGAACCGTCGGCGTTGGCGCCGAGCACTCGCATCCCGCCGACCAACACCGACATCTCCGGCGCGCTCAACGTGAGCAACTGGGCCCTGTCGACCATCAGCGCCTCCGCCACCAGAGCAGGTGCCTTGCCGACGTAGTTGCGGAACGCGTCGGCCTTCGGCTCGAGCGGCACGAACGAGTCGGCGTCGGTCTGCTCCTCGGTGGCGTCGGTGCGACCCGGCGCGAACGGCACGGTCACGTCGTGACCAGCGGCCTTCGCCGCGGCCTCGACACCAGCGCAGCCACCGAGCACGATCAGGTCGGCCAGCGACACCGCCTTGGCGAAGCCCGCCTGGATCTCTTCGAGCTTGGCCAGCACCCGACGCAGCTGCGGCGGGTTGTTGACCGCCCAATCGTTCTGCGGAGCCAGGCGCACTCGGGCACCATTGGCGCCACCACGCTTGTCGCTGTCGCGATAGGTCGAGGCAGACGCCCAGGCGGTCGACACCAACTCGGACACCGTGAGGCCTGAGTCGAGGATCGTCTGCTTGAGTGCTGCGATGTCGGCGTCGCCGATCAGCTCGTGGTCGACGGCGGGAACCGGGTCCTGCCAGATCAGTTCCTCGGAGGGAACTTCGGGGCCGAGGTAGCGCGAGACCGGACCCATGTCGCGATGCAGCAACTTGAACCACGCACGGGCGTAGGCGTCGGCGAACTCTTCGGGGTGCTCGTGGAAGTGGCGGGAGATGGGCTCGTAGATCGGGTCCATCCGCAGCGCCATGTCGGCGGTGGTCATCATCGGTGCGTGACGGCGCGACGGGTCGTGCGCATCGGGCACGATGTCCTGCGCCTCGGGATTCGACGGCTTCCACTGTTTGGCGCCGGCCGGGCTCTCGGTGAGCTCCCACTCCCAGCCGAACAGGGTGTCGAAGTAGCTGTTGTCCCACGTGATCGGTGTGGGCGTCCAGGCGCCTTCGATGCCACTGGTGGTGGTGTCGACGCCCTTGCCGGTGCCCAACGCGTTCTTCCAGCCGAGGCCCATCTGCTCGATGGGAGCACTTTCGGGCTCGGGGCCGACGAGGTCCGGATCGCCGGCGCCGTGCGCCTTACCGAACGTGTGGCCACCGGCAATCAACGCAACGGTCTCTGCGTCGTTCATCGCCATGCGAGCGAAGGTCTCACGGATATCGCGGGCGGACCCGAGCGGGTCCGGATTACCGTTGGGGCCTTCGGGGTTCACGTAGATCAGGCCCATCTGGACCGCTCCGAGCGGCTCCTCGAGTTGGCGATCGCCGTGGTATCGCTCGTCGCCGAGCCATTCGGTTTCCGGACCCCAGTAGATGTCCTCCTCGGGTGCGTACACGTCGACTCGACCGCCGGCGAAACCGAACATCTTCAGCCCCATCGACTCCATGGCGACGTTGCCGGCGAGCAGCATCAGGTCGCCCCACGAGATCTTGTTGCCGTACTTCTGCTTGATCGGCAGCAGCAACGCACGAGCTTTGTCGAGGTTGCCGTTGTCGGGCCAACTGTTGAGCGGAGCGAAACGCTGTGTGCCATTGCCGCCACCGCCACGGCCGTCCTCGATCCGGTAGGTGCCAGCGGAGTGCCAGGCCATGCGGATGAAGAACGGGCCGTAGTGGCCGTAGTCGGCGGGCCACCAGTCCTGCGAGTCGGTCATCAGCGTGGTGAGGTCGGTCTTCAGCGCCGGGTAGTCGAGCGAGGCGAACGCCTTCGCGTAGTCGAAGTCGTCACCCATCGGGTTAGAGGCCGGCGAGTGCTGGTGCAGCATGCGAAGGCTGAGCTGGTTCGGCCACCAGTGTTCGTTGGCGGTCGAACCAACCGCCAGGTGTCCCGAATTGGGTCCGTTCATGACGGGGCAGCCCATCTCGCTGTCGTTGATCTGAAAGACGTCGGTGGTGTCACTCATGATGTGCGCTCCTCGATGTAGTTGTTTCGGTTGATGTTGGTGATGCGGTTGATTCGTTCGACGAGTTGGCGGCCGCAGCTCGGCATTCCGGGCAACGCCCCCAATAGATGACCTCGGCTTCATCGATGTCGAAGCCGTGGTCGTCGTCGGCGGTGAGACACGGCGTATCCCCCACCGCGCAGTCGATGTCGAACATGACACGACACGAGCGACAAATCAAGTGGTGATGGTTGTCACCCGTACGGTTTTCGTACCGCGCCGGCGACCCCGCGGGCTGAATCCGGCGGAGCAGTTCCTTGTCGGAGAGCGTCGCGAGGGTGTCGTACACGGCCTGCCGCGAGATCGAACCGATGCTGGCGCTCACCGAGGCGAGGACGTCGTCAGCGGTCGCGTGGGGCTGAGCGGACACGGCGTTCAGCACGGCGATGCGCTGGGCGGTCACTTGGAGCCCATGGTTTCGGAGGAGTTGGTCGACGCCGTCGGTCACGCAACGCAGCATACGCACGATTCCATACTGTGTCCACAATTTGATTCGCTCTGCTTTGCCGAGCTGGAACGGCGGCGCTCGCAGTATGGTGACGTCGTGTCGTCCATCGCGCTCAGTACCTGGGACGTGATCGCAAGTGTCGAGGGCGGGTCGCGTGGCAGCTCCGGTCTCGGCCCGGTCGTCATCGTCGTCGGCCTCACCATCGGCGGCGCTTTGGTGCTCACGTGGCTGTTCAACCGCCTGCCCGGCTCGAACGAGAACACGGGGGCCAGTCCGTTCGGACGCTGGCGGCGCAGCAACTCGTTCGATCGGCCGCCCAAGAAACCGAAGGATCAGCCGCCCCGAGGACCGTTCGATTCCTGACGCTGCACGGCCCGGTGCTATTGCTCCGCGCCAGCTGCGGCGGCACCCGACGCCATCACTCGTCGCAGGTCGGGATACGCGGTGTGCTCCCACCCTCCGTCGACGAACAGGTTCACACCCGTGATGTAGGCCGCGTCGTCGCTGGCGAGGAAGAGAGCGGCGCCCGCGATGTCGCCGGGTTGTGCCGGGCGCCGCAACGGGATCTGCTGCATGAATGCGGCCTCGGCGCCGGGAATCGACATCATCGGTCCGATCAACGGTGTGGCGGTGAGGCCCGGCGACACCGTGCAGACGCGGATCCCACGATCGCCGAGCTCGATGGCAGCCGTCTCGGTGAGGCTGGCAACACCGGCCTTCGAGGCGGAGTACGCAGCACCGAAGACCATCGGAACCCGAGAGTTCAACGACGCGATGTTGACGATGGAGCCGGCCGTCCCCGTGGCGATCATCTGGCGGGCGGCGTGCTTGACACCGAAGAACACGCTCTTCAGACACAGCGCAACGGTGAAGTCCCAGTCCGCCTCGGTCATCTCGGTGATCAACCCCGGCCGAGTTCCGCCGGCGACGTTGAACATCGCGTCGAGACCTCGTTCCGCAGAACGGTCGATCAACGCCGCCACATCGTCCTCGTCGGTGACATCACAGCGAAGAATGTCGACTCCGCTGCCGAGTTCGTCACGCAGCGAGCGGAGCCCGTCGTCATCGATGTCGCCGGCGATGACCGTGCCACCCTCGGCGTTGAACCGACAGGCAATCGCTCGACCGATCCCGGAAGCGGCGCCGGTGACCACGGCGGTCTTGCCCTCGAAGCGTGCACTGGTCATCGGAACTCCTTCGTCTGAACGCGGCACTCGACGGTACCGCGCTGGTTCCACTGGATGGTTGCTCAGCTGGGCTGAGCGTCGACGAACGCTTGGAGTGCCGCTCGGGCGAACTCGATGACCTCGGCGTCGCTACGGGTGGCGACGTCGCGGGCGGTGCCAGCGCCGACGAGCGCGAGGAGGATCGGTTCACCGGTGACGGGCTCGAGATTGAACCACTCGCTCAACGGGTTGTCACCCGGATCGACCCAGGTCCACATGAGCGCGTCGTCGCGCCAAAAGACCTGGTCGAAGCGGAACCAGAACTTGTCCAACAGCCCCATGCCGAGCGAGTCGATGGCGTCCGTCGTCGAGTCGGGCAGTGGGGGCTGGAATTCGATCGACCGCGCCTGGAGCACCCCCAGCGGCACCGTCACCACGATGCGCCTGGCGGTGACAAGGCCGCCATCGTCGGTGGTGACCGTGATGAGGCCGTCCGTCACGTCGATTCGTCGCACGGGTCGCTGCAACTCGATGTCGAGGCCAGCGGCGAGATCGGTCGCGAGCTGCTGATAGCCACCGATCACCAGCAGGTCGTCGCCGTCGGATCCTTCCTCCAGGCCCCAGTGGGCGGAGAGTTCGTCGGCCGCAGCGCCGTACTCCATCACGATTTCGCTGGTGAGTGTCCAGTCGAGGGTGGCGTCGTCGATGTCGCCGGGATCGTCGGCGCGCAGTGAGGCCAGTGCGTCGGCGATCGAGACGTCGTCGTCGCGCTCGCCGGCACGTTCCAGTGCTCGGTCGATCTCGTCGAACGCCGCGGCCGAGAGTTCGGCGGGGTCGGTGACGCGTTGCCCCGATCGCAGCGCTGTCTGGCGGTAGTCGAACGGCGCTGTGGCCACGCCAAGGCGCTCGGCGCGGTCGGCCAGGTCGCTCGCATCGGCATCGTGGATCCACGACGCGCCCCGCTCGACAGGGATCGGCCAGCCGGTCGGCTGGACGGTGTCGAGCCGCCCACCGATCCGATCACGCGCTTCGAGGACGGTCACGCGGAATCCGGCGTCGGTGAGATCTCGCGCTGCAGCGAGTCCGGCGATACCGGCACCGACGATGACGACCACCTCGCCCGGCTCGGCGAGTTCGACGATCGCAGCGGCCACTCGCCGTCCCGACGCAAGGGCACCGTGAACGGTCGACGGGTTGTCGAGATCGGTTGCCTCGCCGGCGAAGAAGAGCCGGCCACCGATCGGTTCAGCGAGCGCAGCCCGATGCTGCGGGGTGGCACCAACGGTGAGGAAGCTGTACGACCCGACCGCATACGGATCGGTCGACCACGACGTGCGCACCATGTCGATCGGCTCAGGTACGACAATCGCGTTCGGCAGTTCGTCACTGGCGGATGAGCGGTCCGCTCCCCCGGCGGTGCCGCTCGATGCAGAGGTGTTCGAATCGTCGTCGGCGCAACCGGCGAGGACCACGACGAAGCCTCCGACGGCCGAGGACACGAAGGTTCGGCGGTCCATCACTGCCACGTCACGACGATGCACTCCGAGACGGTCCGAGGCGCAGACCCTGTCGGGTGAGCGCTGCATCGATGGCCTCATCGAGACGTTCGACGGAGCCGTCACAGGCGTCGAGGGCCTCGGGATCGACCAACAGGACCATCGCACCGGTAGCCAGTTCGGCGACCACCACCGGAACACGGTCACCGCTAGCCGCACGCACAGCGTCGGGTTGGTCGTCTCGGTGGAACGTCTCGAACCGCACATCGAGGCCGGCGACGTAGGCGTTCCACTCGGACCGACGGCGAAGCAGCCCGTGGGTGATGTCGCACAACGCACAGTGGGCCCGACCGAGCCGGGCGCCGACCCAGTAGCTCAACTCGCCGCGGATGGTGTGATCTGCGTCGTACACCCCGAACAGTCGGACTACTTGTGTCGCGTCCTCCATCGCTGCACTGTATGCCTCGGCCTCGGCACATCATGTGCGGTGTCGACGAGTTCCGCCACCCGGATGATTTCAGCGGTGGTGGGGGCCGATGATCGTCGGGACCGGCGGGTGATGAGCGACCGCACCACATACGCGGGGTTCGCTCATCACATGTCGTCCACCTACTTCTCCCTACGCCAGCGAGCAGACATAGGGTCGCCTGAATGTCCGACGCTCACCTCGATCCACTGGTCCACGTCGCCCAGGCCGACCATCCCGACGACGTTGCCGAGGCGCGCGCCCGCGTTGGGCGTGCACTCCGCGACATCGGGCACGCACTGGTCGGTCACCACGCGTCGATCGACCTCCTCGACGAGATCGCGAGGGGGCTCGACGACCTCACCCACCGACTCGACGAGGGCGGCAGCCGCACGCGCGGCGAGGGACGCACCGACGGCGACGTCGGTGAACCCCCGCCCGACGGATCGGTGATGACCTCTTACGACGAGCGCCCGATCTCCGGTCGGTCGAGCCCGTGGGGGCTCGACATCGAGGTTCGACGCGACGGCGACGAGGTGGTCGCGGCGTTCACTCTACGCGCCGCCCATGAGGGCGCGCCCGGTAGGAGCCACGGGGGGATCGTCGCCGCACTCTTCGACGACGTCTACGGATTCATCTTGCAGATGAGAGCCGAAGTCGCGTTCACTGGCGAACTGTGGCTCAGGTACGAGGCGGGCGTTTCCATCGGCGAGCCCTTGAGCTGTCGGGTGCGTCTCGATCGACAGGACGGACGCAAGCTGTACATGACCGGGGAACTCACCGTGGCAGCTACCGGTCAGGTGCTCACACGATCGACGGCGACGTTCATCGCGATCGATCCGAGCCGGTTCGCCCCCGTCGTCGTGACCAACTGACGAGCTATCGCTGCGATTCCCGACCGAGGGGTCGCGAGATCAGACCAGCGACGCCACTGCCCACTGGTGGCGACCTTGATTTTTGGCGAGCCGTCCAGAAGGGGCATCGTGATGTCGATGACCGACCGGAGACGCTCAGCCATCACGAGGAGTTCATTTTCGTGGTCATGCTCGGCGAGGACGGCGAATTCGTCTCCGCCGAGACGGGCCACGGTGTCGCCCGGGCGCACCGAGTCCGACAGCAGTCGTGCGATCCGCTCGAGGAGTTCATCGCCAGCTTTGTGCCCGAGTTCGTCATTGACCACCTTGAAATGATCGAGGTCGACGAAGACCACTCCGATCAGCGCATCCGAGCGCAACAGGCGGGCGTGGGTGTTGTTGAGGCGGTCCTGGAAGTGGCGGCGATTCGGCAGGCCGGTCAACGGGTCGGTGACGGCCAGCCGATACGTCCGGTGCTCGGTCTCCTTGCGTTCGGTCACGTCGGTCGACTGGGTGATCACCTGCAACGGCCTGCAGTCTGCGTCACGCACGAGTGACCGTCTCAGCGAGTACCAGCACCAAGCATCACCATGAAAGCGCTGGCGAATCTCCATCTGGCGGATCTCGATCTCGCCGGAAACCATCGCAGCCCAGCCGTCCAACATGGCCGTGACGTCGTCGGGATGGGTGACGCTGCGGAAGTTGAACTTCGACAACTGCTCCAGAGTGCGCCCGGTGATCTGCATCGCCGCGGAGTTGGCCGTCAGCAGTCGCGGCGCGGAGAGATCGGCGCTCATCAACATGAGACCGGTCGGCGCATGGTCGAAGGCGGCGAGGAAGAGGTCCGCCGCCTCGCGGCGAGCACGCTCGAGAGCGACACGGTCTGATGTCATCGACCGTACCGAGCCACGAGACGATGGTGTCACCGTCGAGGACCGGCACCACACCGATCTCGGTCTGGACGACGCCACCATCGGGTCGGACGAATCGGGTCGTGAGATGCACGTGCGCGAGCGTGATGACCGCCTCGCTCCAGTAGGTGAACATGGCGTCTCTGTCGTCGCGATGAATCAGACGAGTCCACTGCGACCCCATCACATCCTCGCAGCCGTCCACACCGACGATCTCGCAGTAGCGCTCATTGACGAACGTGCACTGTCCGTTGGGGTCCAACTCGAAGATCCCGATCGGTGCGGTACCGACGAGGGTTCGCATCCGGCGCTCACTGGCTGCCAGGGCGAGACGGTCGGCGCGTTCGCCGGTGATATCGCGGAGCGTGATGTGGTATCCGCGTACGAGGTCATCTTCGTTGGTCACCTCGACGGTGCGCACGGAGGCCTCCACCCACACGAAACCTCCCTCGGTCACCGTCGTGGCCCGAACCTCCACCGGCTCCGCTGCGCCGGCGGCCAGCGCCTGTTCGAGCGCTGCGTCGAAGAGTCCGAGATCCTCGGCCTCGATCATGTCGTGGATGTCGATGCCGACGAGATCCTCTGGGTGGTGGCCGAGAATGGCATGCATGGCAGGCGAACCAAAGACGATCCGATGGTCGTCGCTCACCCGCAAGAGGATGTCGGTCGAGTTCTCGGTCAGGAATCGACCGGTTGCTTCCGATTCGGCGAGTTCGGCGATCAGCCGATCGTGTTCGGTCACGTCGCGCATCACCAGCAGCAGCGAGCGGTCGTTGCCGGGCACCGTTGCCGGTGTCAACTCCACCCGGACCGGTGTGCCGTCGATGCGGTGCATCCAGGCCACGAGCGGGCCGTCGGTGACACCGGTCTCCCGGAAGCGTCGGCCGAACACCATCGAATCGGCGACGACATCGGGAGTCTGGAAGCGCGACATCGGCATCCCGACGAGTTCGTCCTCGGAGGCGACGCCGCACATCGCGACTGCCGCGTCGTTGCCGAACGTGAACACACCGTCCTCGACGATGATCACAGCGTCGGGTATCACCCGCATCAGGCGACGATGCCGATCTTCGGACTGTGCCAGCAACACGTTGGCCTCGAGCTCGGGCGTGAGATCGCGGAAGGTCGCAACGAGTCCTCCGATGACCGGATCATCGGTGAAATCGGTGATCGTCACGCTGCGGTGACGACGACAGCTGAACTGCTGATCATTCGCAACTCGAAGGTCGGCTGCGCCGTTTCATCTTGCTCGACGAGACGAAGATTCTCGAGCATGAGCTCGAAGTCCTCGGGATGGATCCAGTCCTTGGCGGGAATGTGCGCGAGTTCTTCGGGCGGGTAGCCGAGCAGGCGCTGCGTCGCAGTGTTCCCGATACGAGGTCTTCCATCCGGGCCGATGATCATGACCCCATCAGCGCGACACGCTCCCCCGGTTGAACGCCACTTGCGACGAGTCCCTTCGCGACGGAGCGGACCTGGTCGGCCCCTTGCGTGGCGGTCCAGTCGACCACGTCGTCGGCGAGCCGCGTCACGGCGACGACCCGGTCGGGATCACGTTCGAGCAACCGTCGCAAGGTTTGCAGCAGGTTCGCATCGGCCGCGATGCCCTCGAATGTCAGGCCGGCTGCTTCTGTCCTCATGTCGCACCTTCCGTGGAGTCGAGTTCGCCCTCGCTCCCATTGGAGCATGCAGCCCGCTGATCCACCAGGGGCGAACGTCAGAACCTCGGGAGACGATTGGTCGCCGCAGACGGCGATCTCGCACGGGCGTCGCGCCCATGGGTCTCACGTTGCTTGCGATGAGCGAACCCCGCAGATGTGGTCTTGGGCTCCATCGGTGAGACCATCACACGACATCCGGCATGAACGCGATCGCGGACCGTGCCGTTTCGCGCACCGGTCGAGCCGTGCGGCGCGTCACCCGAGAACCAGCGCAGGAGAGGGCAGACGTTGCCGGACGCGGCACTAACTTGCTCTCGTGACACCACGCCAGTTCTCGCTCGAGGGGAGAACTGCGCTGATCACCGGGGCCGGGAGTCCGACCGGCATCGGATTCGCCTCTGCACGACTGCTCGCCGAGCTCGGCGCTCGCGTCATGATCACCTCGACGACCGACCGAATCCATGTGCGGGTCGACGAACTCGTACATGCCGGCTTCGAGGCACACGGGGTGTTCGGTGATCTGACACAAGAGTCGGCAGTCCAGCGGATCACCGACGAGGCGGTCGCGGCCCTCGGCGTGGTCGACATCCTCGTGAACAACGCCGGCATGACCAGCGTCAGCGAGTCCGGAAGTGACGAAGCTGACCTGGCAACGGAGTTGTCGTACTCACACTGGCGGGCGGCAATCGAACGGAATCTCGACACGGCGTTCTTGATGTCACGCGCCGTGATCCCACACATGCGGGCGCGGCGTTGGGGCCGCATCATCTCGGTGGCGAGCGTGTCGGGACCGGTGATGGCGATGCGGCACGAACCCGCCTACGCCGCGGCCAAGGCCGGGCTCGTCGGCCTGACGAGGGCCCTCGCGCTGGACCACGCCGCTGACGGCATCACCGTCAACGCCGTTGCTCCGGGTTGGATCGAGACCGGTTCACAGACGCCGAACGAGCGAGCCGAGGGGTTGGTCACGCCGGTCGGCCGCAGCGCCGCGCCCGATGAGGTCGCGAGCGCGATCGCGTGGCTGGCCACGCCCGGTGCGGCCTACACGACAGGTCAGTGCATCGTGATCGACGGCGGAAACTCGATCGCCGAAGAACGAACGATCCGCCTTCCCAGCTGAACGTTCCGACGCCCGCGTTGCGCACGTCCGGATGCACCGCAGCGATCACCAGGAATTGATCACGGGTTGCACCACTCGCAGTGTCGGGGATCCGCTGCCGTCTCGGCTCGGGGGACGGTTCGAGTAGCTGGGCACGACACGCATCCCATGACATCCTCGCGTGGGGCGTGGACGTCGTGGCCGCACGAGGTGCAGGGCAATCCGAACTCGACTCGGATCATCCCCCACCCCGGCGTGTCGCACTGCGGGCAGCACGCAGCGAGTCGGGCGGCGAGACGCTCCGCGGCGCGAGCGATGATCGGGCGGCGACTGGGGCACTGATGCGCGCGTAGATCCGTCTCGACGAGCGCACACCCGTCCGACGACTCCATCGCGCACGAACGGATCGCCCGATCGAGTTCCTCCACGGTGACGATCCCCTTGAAGATCGGCTCGCCGAACCCAGACGCAGGTCGCACGGTCATGGCGTGCTCAGGGAACCGGCCCCGGCGGAGCACGTCGTCGATGTCTTCGCCAGGGACGACAGCGGCGGCGACGGTCACGATGTCGAAGCCTCGCTCGGCCTCACCGACGACGATGCCTCGCTGGTCGTCGACCAACACCACCAACTCGACAGCGCAGATCACGAACGGCATCGCAGCGTCGGGGCCGATGCTCCCCTCCGAGGCGATCCCGATCGGACGATCGGCGGCATGCATACCGAGCCGAGCCTTCGCGACCGCCGTGTCCCACGGCGAGGCCGTGCGGACGACATCGCCGGTGAAGGTACCGAGGACGTCGGTATCGACGGCGATCGCCTCCACGATCAGACCGACTCTGGCCTGCAGGGCCGGCGCGACGAGCGGGGCCTTGTCGTGCATGGTGGCGAGCACGGCGTGCTGCCCCTGGTAGCAGTGTGCGCCGACCACCCGGCGAGAGTACCAATTGTGCCGCTCGCTACCGCTTGCACCGGGCGCTCAAGCCGTGTTGGACGCCGCGACCAGGCCGCGGCCGCGTCGCTTGGCACGCAGCATCGCGAGATCGGCGGCGTCGATGGGATCGTCCACGTCGAGCAGCGCGCAACCGATGCTGACAGAGACGGTCAAACCGGACATGAGATGGTGCGGTTCCGAAACTCGATCGATGATCCGTTGCGCGATCTCGAGAGCCTGCCCCTCCCCGGTACCTGGAAGCACGACGACGAATTCGTCGCCACCGACTCTGGCGATGCTGTCCTGGGAACGGCACTCCGACTCGATTCGTCGAGCGAGCTCTACCAAGACCTCGTCACCGACTGCGTGGCCGTGCCGATCGTTGATGTACTTGAAGTCATCGACGTCGATGTAGAGCAGCGAACCTGCTCGTCGATCGATCTCCAAGCGGGCGAACAGTTCACGACGGTTGAACAGGCCCGTGAGTTCGTCGGTGGACGCGGCGACTCGCAAGCGGTCCTGGTCGCCCCAGTGCTCGATGAGCATCGCCGTCGCTCGAACGAGTCCATGGATGCGGGTGGCAACGTTTCGTTTCACGCTCATCGGGTCGTAGTTCTTCGGCACCTTGCCAACGAGCAGGAAGACCGCGGTCAATCGATCGTGGACGTACACGGGCGCCACGATCGATCGGGTCCAGCCGTGCGCGTGCAGCAACGATCGCGTCCGGTCGGGGAACGAGTCGACGTCCAGCGACGGCGTCGCGCCGGCGGGCACCCCTTCCCACGGCCTCCATTTCGCCGAGTCGAGATCGGCTGCCACGACGTCGGCGATGAACTGATCATCCGGTCGAGCGACGACTACACCTGGCGACTCCCGTTCCTGGAGGTCGATCAGCAACCACCGGCTCGTGTAATGATCGTTGTCCACACGGAGCTCCTCGCAGAGCATCGCCCGAACGGCAGCTCGCGGTGCGCCGGCCATCTCCAAGTCCAGCGATCGGGTGTTGGAACCATTGAGTGCCACAGGAATCAGCAACACGTTCCACGACCAGTCGTCGTCGCTGATCTTCTGACCGGTCGGAATGATGTCGACCGGGTGGGCGAACCCGTCCCCGCCCAGGATCGACATGCGGAAGGGCAGAGGGAGAGCGATCGTTTCTCCGGACTCGTCAGCGTTTTCGATGAAGTACAGCGCCAGTTCTTCCGCTGCAGCCGGCGGAACATGCTCGAAGACGTTCGTCCCGCGCAGCGACGACACCTCGGCACCGAGAAATCCCCCGAAGCCTCCGCGGGCTTGGTCGATCGTTCCATCCTTGAGCACGACAAGCAGCAGACCGCGCATCGAGTCGAGCAGCACGTCGGAGTTCATCACAGGTTTCATCGGTCGTCGACCGCACGACCTTGACCCCAGTCCTCGAGGTGGCTCGGTTCGTCGACCGACGGGTCAGCCCGGTGCTGGGCACTGGACTCGGGCCGTGCCAGTTGCCGTGCCGACGTTGCCGGCGGTGTCGGTGGCGGTGACGACGTAGCTCCAGACCCCGTCGACGTAGTCGACGGCGAGGGGGCCGGACCAGTTGCCCGAACCGCTCATCGAGGTGCTGCCGGCAGCGCCGGGCCCCGACCAGCTCAGCACGACCGACACCGGCGAGTTGTCGTCCACGCGTGCGATGATCGTCGAAACCGCGATGGGCGGACACGTCGGGACGGGCGCATCCTGGGTGATGGACACCCGTGGTGGACGATCGACGGCGTCGGCGGAGAGCGTCCCCTCGGGCGCGGCCGCACGATCGACGACGACGTCGACGGCACTCGACGCGCCGGGTCCGAGCGTGCCGGCGGTCGACGACACACCGAATGGTGCGATGGCGCCCGAGATCGACCAGTTCAGCGACTGGTCACCGGTGTTCGTCAATGTCACGCTGGCACTGGTCAGGCCGGTGCCAAAATCGACCAGTGCGGTCGACACCACCAGATTGCCCGGAACCGCAGCAGGCGTGGTCGGAGCGGTGGCCGCAGGTGCAGGTGGAGGTGGAGGTGGAGGTGGAGGTGGAGGTGGAGGTGGAGGTGGAGGTGGAGGTGGAGGTGTCGCAGGTTTCGGTGCCGTGGTCGACACGACGGGCAGCGTCGATGGCACCGCAGCCGAGCCGATCTCCTCGGTTGACGGAATCGTCGTCGGCGCGATCATGGTCGGTACTAACGAGGACTCCACGATCGTCGACCCAGGTGCGACAGGACCTGAGCTCGGCCCGGCGGTCGCCGACGGATCGGAACTCTGATCGATTCCGTCGGCAGCGACGACCACCAGACCGATCAGCAGCACCAACATCACCACCAGTGCGCCAGCGACGAGTCCGACGATCATCCGCGAGTGCCGACGGGGCGCGTCCGGGAAGCCGCCAGGAGCCTCGAAGCCGTACGGCACCGACGGTGTCGATTCCCGCTGCGCGGCTCGCTCGAGCACCGTGCGACGAAGTTCCACGGGCGCCGCAAATGCCGGCGCAGCGCTGATCAACGGGATGATCGCGAGGCGTCGCTTGGTCTCTTCGCAGACGACACATCCCTCGATGTGGCGGGCGACGCGTTTACGCACGAGCACGCTGAGCCGGCGAGCACGCCGGCGAGGGCGGCGCAGTCGTTGCGACCCATTCGGGCCACCGTGAGAGCGCCGAGTGCCCGCTCCACCCGCTCACGCATCCGGTGGATCACGACATCGCTCTGCTCCAGCGACACACCGAGTGCGTCGGCCAGATCTTCTCCGCTCAGTTCGCCACGCACCGAGTACTCGAGCGCCAACTGGTCGCGTTCGTCGAGGCCGACTGCTGCGCTGCGTACGAGTTCCGCAAGCTCCGCATAGGCCGATGAGCCGGCTTCGGCGCGGTGATCGATCAGGGCAACCATCTCAGGCGTCTCCGGTGCCGTGAAGTCCACCGTGCGGGTCCGGTTGCGCTGCTTGGTACGCGAGTACACCTGGTTGCGCAGGATCGCGAACAGCCACGGTTTCAGACGCGAGCGGTCGCGTAATTGGGCGGGTCGTTCCGACGCGACCAGGAACACGTCCTGCATCACGTCCGCTGCTTCGTCGCGATCGTTCAACATCGCTGCAGCCGTGTCGTAGATCTTGTCCGCATACCGGTCGTAGATCACAGCGAGAGCGGTCGGATCGCCGGCAATGTGATCGGTGACGACCTGCTGGTCGCTGCGGCTGTCGTTCATCGGTCATGGTCCTTCGTCGCTCCTGTTCGAGGGGAACCCACGACCAGGTGTGCGGACCGACTCGCGGTCCGCAAACATTCTGGTCCATGAACCCGGTTGCGGCGCCGGTGCTGGGCAGGTCCGTGCCCGTGGCTCCGCCGTTGCTCGGCACTGGACCCCCGGCGTCCACGGTCGGGTCGGTCTCGCCCGGCGTCGGCTGAGCGATCAGGAGGTCCGGGTTGGGCTGCGGGTCCGGCTGCGGCTCGGGCTGAGCAATCGGAAGTTCGATCTGAACCGTGGTGGTCGGCACCGGGCCGACGTCGAATCCACCAGCTTGGGCAGCTGTTGCGTTGGTCCCTGCGAATGCACCCACACCGACAACGGTGAGCAGTGCGAGGCGAACTCTCCTCGAGGTGAAGGCGCCGTGGTCGACGTGGCGGCTGTTCGAGCGGGAAGTGCTGGGCGTGTTCGTCATCGTGATTCTCCTTGTCGGTGAGCGACGCCCGGTTGGCGTGCTCACGTGACAAGACGACCGACCGACGGCGACCTTGCAGAAAGTTGGAAAGGAATTTCGAAGACCGTCAGTCCCGACAACCGACCGCAGACAGCAGACAGCAGCGGCCGCAGACGAGCTCGCCGATGGAGTCCTCGAGGTCGTTCTTCGCGTCAACGTTGCGCAGATCGATCGGGAAGAGGTAGGCACCGCCATCCTCGAACTCCTCGAACACGGCTTTCCCGCTGTTCATCATCAATGGCATGTCCGCACAGAGCTCCTCGTCCATGATCACGGTTTCGACTCGGGCACCAGCGGGTTGATCCGGAGCTTCGCAGTGCCGTCGCACGGCGAGAAGTCCGACAGATCCACGATGGCCTGCACGTTGCGGTGTCCACCTCCGAGCATCACCATGACCGCCTCGGGCGGGCCCGCCAGTCACCGTCAAGGCGGCCGGCAGGTCGAACTGGAGGCCGTCGGGCTCCAAGAGGACGCCGCTGACGATCTGGCCAGGGATCTCATCACGGAGCTTGCTGAGCCTTCTTGGATCCGCTGTCGATGTTGATGAGCGTCAGATGCCGCGATCGGCTTCGAGGAGCCGAAGCCAGACCTCGCTGATCGTCGGGAAGGCCGGGACGGCGTGCCAGAGCGTGGCGATCGGTACTTGGCCGACGATCGCGATCGTCGCCGAGTGGAGAAGTTCGGCGACGTTCGCTCCGACGAACGTCGCCCCGACGATCACGCCGCGCGATCGGTCGATCACGATCGACGCCTTGCCGATGGTCCTGCCGGTCAGCGCGACGCCGGCTACCGACCCCATCTCGACTGTCACGACATCGAGGGCGGGGTCCTCTGCGGCATCGAGACCAGACCTGCCGACCGAAGCGACCTCGGGATCAGTGAACACCACCTGTGGGACAGCACAGTGGTCCGCCCATGCCTCGACGTCGCGTCCGCCCACGATGTCGCCGATGCAGCGTGCCTGATACTTCCCCTGGTGGGTCAGGAGCGCACGACCGTTGACGTCACCGGCCGCATACAACCAGTCGCCGTCGATCCCTTCGACGCGTAGCCGGTCGTCGACATCGAGAAAGCCCTCGGGCGTGACGCCCACCGATTCGAGTCCGATGTCGCCGGTGTTCGCCGTTCGCCCCACGGCGACCAACACTTCGTCGGCCTCGATGTCGACTCCGGCTTCACCCCCGACCGTGGTGCTGATGGTCACCGATCCGTCCTGGGACCGCACGACCTTCGAGGCCTCGCAGTTGGTGTGAACGGTGATGCCTTCGTCGTGGAAGCATTCCTGCAGCAATTCTCCGACCCATGGCTCGTAGCCGCTGAGGAGACGATCGGATCGTTCGATGATCGTGACCTCGTCGGCGCCGAGCCGCCGATACGCCTGGGCCATTTCGCAGGCGACCACACCGCCCCCGATGATCCCCAGACGCCGGGGAATCCGTGACGCCGATGTGACGTCTCGGTTGTCCCACGGCTGGGCCGATTCGAGCCCATCGATCGGCGGGATCGTCGCCCGCGAGCCGGTCGCCACGACGACGGCCCGCCGGGCAGTGAGGTGCCGGGTGCCGCCGTCGTCTGTCTGGACATCGACCAGACGCTCGCCGGTCAATCGGCCCCGTCCGCGTATGAGAGTGGCACCGACCGATTCGACCCAATCGGCCTGTGAGCTGTCGTCGAAACTCGAGACGAACTCATCGCGACGACCGAGGACCGCATCGATGTCGATCGTTCCCGACACCGCCTCGGCAGCGCCCGCCATCCGGCGGGCAGCCGCAACGGCATGGGTCGGCCCGAGCAGTGCCTTGCTCGGCATACACGCCCAGTACGAGCATTCGCCCCCGACGAGCTCGGCCTCGACCAGCGCGACCGACATGTCGTTGTCGCGCGAATAGCTGGCGACGTTGGTTCCCGTCGAGCCCGCCCCGAGGACGATCACGTCGAACATCTCGCGGTCTCCGACCTCGTGCGGACTCGCTTCGGTCTCGATCTTCGTGTC
>Ga0105054_10002724_pt1 | contig 27949 bp, 21 predicted proteins | sample BON02_FD_78091 | JGI IMG/M metagenome (GOLD analysis project Ga0105054, IMG submission 78091) | Freshwater microbial communities from Lake Bonney liftoff mats and glacier meltwater in Antarctica - BON-02 (megahit assembly) | ecosystem: Environmental > Aquatic > Freshwater > Ice > Glacier...
TTAACGAGATTAGGGATTTTGCTATAAAATATCCAAATATCGAAAAAATTGTTCGCTATGGTTCGCGGGCTAAAGGCAACTTCAAGCCAGGAAGCGATTTGGATATGGTTTTAATTGGTAATGAACTTCAACTTAAGGATCAAATTAGCTTTTGGGGAGATCTCGATGATAGTTATCAGCCTTACTTTTTTGATGTGGCGATTATGAGTCACATAAAAAATGAATCACTATTTGAACATATTAGAAGAGTGGGGAAGGTGATTTATGAAAAACCAACTTAAAACTTCAAAAAAACGGCTTTAGATTATTTTCTAACGCTATTTTCTAATTTCAAGGAGAAACATCAACAAACATTATTGTTATCCAGCTTTAAAAGAATTATATTATTAATTTCTAAGACTCGAAACGTTTTTATCATGGGATCCATTTACATCGGCTTGATTTTTATAGCAATTGGCATTTTGATCAAAGTATTCCCGAATCTATTGGCGGGTTACAATCAATTATCTAACAGAGAAAAAGAAAATGCAATAAGCAATGGATTGCCCACTTTTGCATTCATTCTTTTGGGTGTCATGGGACTGATAATTATTGCAGGATATTTTGTTGGAATTTGGATAGATAAGCCATCTATAGGTCAAAGTATAATTGTTTTCGTATCCTTAGCAGGCGCAGTAGTTATGATTGTTTTTGGAAATATACTTGCCAATAAGCGGATAAGGTAAATCAATGATAGCTTCCTGATTACAATTCAGAATAGTTGAGTGGATTATTGCTTCTTTGATGTTATTATTATCTCAAAGTTATTTTTTCAATCTGCTCATTCAAATAAACCTTCATCTCCTCTCCTTCTTCAACCGTCACTTCTCCGGGAAGTCCCAAAATAAATCGTGCCAATCCTGGAAGATGAGGAACTTCCCCATTGAAAAAGTATTGATTCCTGTTTTTAATGAACATAAATGGCCACGCGTTTGGATGCTCTTCGATCATCAGTTGGTACGCCTTTTTGCTCAATCTTAGCTTGACCGTATCCCCCCGAGCAAGTACATATTTCATAAGCTAATTTGATCCTCTAGGTTTGCGTTAAAAACAAACCCATTATGAATCCAATGATCTGAATAATCAGGATCTAAAAAATTAAGGGCGAAAAATTTTTTGCCCTTAATTTTAACAAATTCACTGTCTACTCTTCCTGCAATAGCTTTTAAGCTTTCAATATACTCCAATCGCAGCGGCTGCATTCAGATTTCCGAAGCCGTATTCTGAATTCCGATTTGGAAAAAGAGCCGAGGTTTCTCTCATTTTATTCAAGACTTGATCTTTACTCCAGCTCGGATTTGCAGACCAGATTAATGCAGCGATTCCTGATGCGGTGGCCGTAGCAACAGATGATCCTCCTACTGTCGATGGATCATTGCTATATAGCGCAGTCGTTAAAGGCTTCGTTTGGCTTCCAGCTCGCTCCATCACTACTGTGAATTCCACCTTGGAACCGGAATGGCAAGTGTCGCAACGTTGGTAGCCATTACCTTCTTTTACTCCTGTCACTGCCACAGTCTCATCCATAGTTGCTGGAAAAATCACTCCAACCCAATTGGTGAATGTGGTCGATGTGCCTGCTGCAGCAAAAATCAATTTCCCACGATTATTTGCATACCGAATAGCATCTGCAACTTTGGAATTGTAAAACAAATCTCCAATTGACATGCTGATGATTTTCACATCTGATCTTCTACCTAGAAGAACCAAGGCATCAGCGACTCCATCTTTCTCATTTCCAGAATTTACAATCACGTCGCTCGTCCCTCTGACGCTGATCAGACTAGCATTGTAAGCGACTCCAACAGAATTTCCTACAGTATTTCGCGGTGAAGCTACCACACCTGACATGGCAGTTCCGTGACCACATTGATCATTTGGACCATCCGCTTTTTTCCACCACCAATAACCGGTCTGGTAAGTTCCGAAAGCCTGTACGCTTCGATTGGAAGATGCCCCACTATTAAATTGACTCCCAAACATAACTTGGTCAGACGAAAGTCCTGTATCTATTACTCCCACAGTAATTCCTGCTCCGGTACTTTGACTCCAAGCTTGAGAGATTCCCATTTGAAGATAATTCCATGAAGATTTTGCATTTGGGCTAATGGTCACAAAATCACTTGCTGGAATAGATCCTGGCTCATTTGCGCAACCAGAAGCACTTAATACTCGAGCAGTTTCAGGACCATTGAGCAGTGAATAATCAAACTCATAGCCCCGTGGCTCTAGGTATCGAACCTCCCCCATTCCACGAAGTTTTCTGAGAACATTGATGTCCGCCACTTTCATTTCCAAATAAGGAAGGTCTGCGTGAACACTAGCTCGGTCTGTGTCTGTCCTCGCCGCAGGATTGGGATTCCTCATCACAGTCTCTTGGACAGTTTTGATGATTTTGTTTGCTGCATCTTGCCAAACTGGCGCAGCAATATCCTCTAGTCCAATTCTGGAATTTGGTTGACTGATACTTGCTGGCTGATATCCAATGGTCAAAACCGAGTCAGATGACATCAATGCGCTATAAACCAACTCATCAGATTGGTTAGCCCAAATGAAATCACCTGTCTCTTGAAGTGACTTGAGAATCACTTGATCAATCTCAGACGTAGGCAAAACAGCACTGGTTTCTACTGATTGAGACTGATCCGAAATTACAGGTTGCTCTTCCTGATTACAGGAAGAAGCGATCAAGACAAGTAAAAAAAGCCTTGGAAGGATACTTAATTTTTTGAACATGATAAAAATTGTTTGTGTGAAAAAAATAATGTTAATCTAAAAATTAACAGTTTGAATACCAAAGCTCCATGCCATTAATTCCCTTTAATTAATCTAAATTTAAAAATTCGAGCGTAAAATCTGCTCATTCAAATAAACCTTCATCTCCTCTCCCTCCTCAACCGTCACTTCTCCGGGAAGTCCCAAAATAAATCGTGCCAAGCCTGGAAGATGAGGAATTTCCCCATTGAAAAAGTATTGGTTCCTGTTTTTAATGAACATAAATGGCCGCGCGTTTGGATGCTCTTCGATCATCAGCTGGTACGCTTTTTTGCTCAATCTTAGCTTGACCAGAAACTTATTTTTTCCGGTAAAACCAAATAGTTGTCTTCCGGGAACCAGATGCTTTGATTCCGAGGCCCAATCCTTTTGACTCAATATTACCTCGCCAATCCGCTCGATCTTAAAGACTTTCATACGCTTGCTTTCCAGTTCAAACGCATGAATCGACTCATAATTATAAGAGAAGGTAACAGGCTCCACCAAGCGATCGCTCATGGTGTCCGAACTCAAAGAATAATAATCCTTCAGCCAGACCTGCACTTTCTCCTGAATTCCCTTTCCAATCTCATCTACCAATCTTCCCAAATTGGCTTTGAATAATTCCTCAGTCACTTTTTTGACCTCAGACCGTACTGCCAGCTTTTTCAAAATCGAATCATGCAAGAGATTTTGCCTGCCTTGACGCTCGATCAGACTTCGCAACCACTTGCTTTCTTCAGCAGAGAAAGTTCCATAATTCATCGTTTGATCCATTCCGGGTTCACGCTGGATCTTATACTTGCTAAACTCTTTGATCACTTCAAAACCCAAGGCTTCCAGCAATTTGAAATACCTGTAAATCGTCCGCTCGTCAGTTTCCAGTAGTTCGGCCAAGCGATGTACAGGTTTCCCTATCGTACTCTGCAAGAGGTTAATCATTTTGAAAACCCGAAGAATTTTTTGCTGTTCGATTTTTGAAGCTTGTGCCATAATGATCTGATTTTGATTTTCAAATTACAGAATGAATTGCTAAATAGGAAAAGTAGTGACGCTTATTGTCATGAATAATCCGCTTTCAGAATTAATATTTTTAGCTGATTTAATCTATTCTAATCTTTAGTTTTGATACTGGGTAGAAATGGCATTTATGTTCCTGACTGCTTGAATAGCTGGGCTGATTTTGTTGTCTATTTTCTGCAAAGTATCCTGATAAAAACAGGATATTAACTTCGTTTTCTTCATACTTCAAAACTCCAATTCCTTTTCCACCTCCCATAATTAGCTCTGAATTCGAAGTAGGATACCATGCGAGAGACAATTGATTTTATTTTCCAAAGCCTCTTGGTTGTACCAGGAGCCGTTAGGAGTTCAACTCCCGACACGGAAGGCGGGCATTTGAAGGTTATCATCAAGTAAAATCGTAAAATCCAGCGCTTGATACTGGTATCTTACACTTGATGCTCAAATCTTATCTAGGCTTGAATTTTCAGAAATTGAATCATCGCGCACATTGCTATTGATCATTAATGCTATTTTTGGGCAATGCCCAAAACCACGAATGAAATCCGGGAATTAGTACTGCGAAACCATATCTCCTTCTATGCGGTATTTTTCTTGATAACTTTTTGGCTGGTTGGTTTTGATGGAATTACATTTAGTGATGACGTTTATTACCTACTTGCAGGGAAGAGCTTTTGGCAGGGAACAATGGTATTCTCAGATTATCATTTCAGCACACGCTGGGGAGCCTATATTCCGGCCGGATTGATTGGATTTATTTTTGGAAATGATCCCCATACCGTTTCAGCTATATCCTTAATCAGTTATTTAGGTGCCTATTTCCTGCTTCTGCGGATTATCAAAGGAACAAAAGCCTTGATTGTACTTAGTATCTGGTTTTGCACGCAGGTGTATTTCCTTCATTTCTTAACCAAAGTTTATCCAGATTCTGTTTTGGTATTTTGGGTTTGTCTGGTTCCATTTGCAGCGATCTATCGAAATCAGCATGGAATTCTGGCCGGAATATTTCTTGTCATCGGCTTATTTGCAGGCTTTCTCACCAAAGAGACAATCATCTTCCTGGCACCACTTCCTCTCCTACTCGCCTACTTCGACTACAAGTCAAATCAGCTTAATTGGAAGTTTTATGGAACGATTTTGAGCTCAGGTTTGATCCTTGGCATAACCTATTTGACATATTTTTGGATAGCTTTTGGAGATCCACTCTATCGAGTCAGCTCCATTAATGCCGGCCATTACATTTCTGAATTTACCTATGCTGACAAAGGCTTCGGGGTTATTCTGAAGCGATTGACTATTCTTCCATTTCAGACCTTAGTGGAGCGAGCCTATTGGCCTTGGTTGGTTTTTGCGCTTCCGGAATTAGTCTTTGGTTTGAAAGACAAGACATCCAAGTCTTTCAGTTTTGTGATTGCATTAATCTGTCTGATGCTAGGCTTTTGGTTTATGAGCTCCACTTTAGCATTCTATAACCCCATTTATCTCAATCCCCGCCACCTGATTATCCTAGTCCCAATTCTTGCCTATCTGATTGCTTCGGGCTGGGAAAAATGGCAGAATAGTAAAGCTTGGCAGGCTCGAATTATTGGACTTTTACTACTTGGGGTAGTCATTGCATTACTGATACAAGATTGGAAAATGGCGGCCTTCAATACGCTCTTGACGGTCCCCATCTTCCTGAAAAATCAAAATTTAAGACTGCTTGTTCTAGGGCTTACCCTACTCATTCCTGCACTGTATTCGATCAAATATCAGACTAACTTAAAGCACTATGGATCTTTAATTGAAACCTTAACTACTGAAGTACAAGTCACTGATCTAACTACTCCTATATACACACACAGCTTTATTTATTTTAGTAAAAACGTACTGCTTCCAATTGATTCGCCAGCTCAGGAGTTACTAAGTCCACTGAATCAATTTCCAAAGGTTGAGCGCAAATTTCCACAAAAACTGAAAGTCCTTATTTACGATTATTATCAGCATGCCTACCCAGATGAGCAAGTAGATATTGATGCTATTTCGGACTGGCTGGCTAGAAATTATAGGCTGACTTCTGAGAGAAAAGTTGGGAATGTGTCGCTGTATGAGTATGAAAGGAAGTGACAGTGGGCAGTTGACAGAACGCAGTTGGCAGTAAACAGGTATCAGTTGAGTTAAGTGGAAAGTCATCGAATTGGAAATGAATCAAACTGCCTGCTGCCTACTGCCTACTGTAAACTGATTTCTGCCACTGAAAAACTGTCACTTCCGTTTCTGTCTTGTCGCAAAAATTCGATTTACATTAAATCCCAATCGAAACTCATCTCCGATCGTACCATTTCCCCCGGCCAAAAGGTATTGCTCATTGAGCGCTTGTGAAGTCACAAAATACATTTGAAATACATGTCCTCCTGCTTCGGCATCCCAACCTATTCCAAAGTTATTACGCAAGTTTGTATTCAAGTTGGGAATATATTGTAGCGAGAGCGAAGAACGCTCGGTAACCTTCAATTTACCACTGAATCCAAGTGCTATGTAGAGCTGCTCCGTTCCTTCAATCTGATAGATAGGCCTCGGGTCAGTAAAATAGGCCATCATTGGCGTAAGTTGAAAACTGATTTTTTGGGAAAACTTCCGTGCTAGCATTACCTGTCCAAAATAACTGGATCGTTCTCTGAAATTTGGTGCACTTTCTGGTAAAAAATTATAATTAGATGTGTTTACTCCTGCTCCACCGGCCAAACTCAAGGAGAAACGCTTGCTTCCGTTTTGTGTTTGTTGAAAGATATGATAGCGCCCGAAAACGTTGTAAACTTTGTCCCGACTGCTTCTGGAGGCCGCCAGCGAGAATTTCTCATTCAGAGCAAATTCAAAACTAAATTGAATATTAGCGCCGTTGTCCAATCCAAAAAGATTTTGGACTCCTCCATCCAGCGTTCCAAAAGTATGCATGATGGCAAAGTGCATAGATTTCTCATTTAGAGGCTCAACAGTCAACAGATTGATGTGACGTGGGGCATGAAAGATCAGCTCTACGGGCTGATTTGGATTTGCCAAGCTTCGCGCTAGTTGAGCGAAAAGTGATAATGGAAACACCCCAAAAAGGGTCAGGAGTACAAGTTTAATCATTATTTTTTGGGTTTTAAGGTTGCCACTATAGCAACTGTTTGTTTCTCGGCCAACTCATAGAAAACAAGTTTTGGAACGGGAATTTTATAATCCGAAAGCAGTACATCAAAGCCTGCGTCTAATAGGATTTCACCTTTAGAATTTTTTGAAAGGGTTCCTTTTACCTCAATTTGTCGCTCTACCCCATGGATTTTGAATTTGCCAATCGCAGTCACGGGTATTTTCGAACCACCAGTTAATACTGGGATAGCATTAAACTTCCCTGTGAATTCCGCAAAAGGATATTTATCCGTATTCAGGTAATTATCACGCATATGCTTATCTCGAAGTCCAATCCCAGTATCTACCGTGTTGAGGTCTACATAGAAATCAAGTACATTTTTCGATAGATCTATCAGGCCGTTTAACTTATCCGATATTCCATTAAATTCATTCAATGGTGCCGTAGAGAGGAAATTCACATTTCCAGACTCCGTTAGGAAAGTTTGAGCTACGCTGATATTAGTGATGAAAAAAAATAAAAGGACTAGCTGTTTCATTACTTCGTCACTGTCAAAACTGTTCCACTCAATCTAGTAGTATAAGACTTTAAAGGTTGATTTGCTGGACCTTGCAATACATTTCCCGAAGTGTCGAACTCAGAACCATGACAGGTACAAACAAATTTGCTATTCGAAAACGTCCAGTTTCTATCACATCCAGAATGAGTACAGACTGAGGTCATCGCCATATAAGCTCCAGCCACATTTACGACCAGTGTTTGAGCTTGAATTATCAAAAGCCATGCTCCATTCACTGCAAGTGCGGTTTGTGTGGTTAATTCAATTTGAATGGTGTTACCTCCTATCGTAATTCCATTGCTACTTGTTGGTGGTGTAGTGGTTGGTATGGTAGGTTGAGCGGGATCTTCTGATTCTGAGCACGCTGTAAAAAACGAAAGTCCAAATGTGGACATCACCGCTGTCATTCCTGCCCGCTCTATAAATTCTCTTCTTGAGTTAGGTAATTTTCCCGTCTTCAATTTAATCTGCTCCATGGTTCTATTTTATTACTTTGTACCAGGCTAGAACTTAGTTTGGATGTAGATGTTTTGGTCCTAAGCTATTTTTCAAATCATTAATTGGTATATGAATTAGTATTCAACTTTCTGACTTTGATTTACAAATGGCGAAGTACGATTTAGGAAGTATAAGATTTGAGCGGTTAGCCTTTTTTGCTACGATTTACTGGTATCTGAAACCCATCTACTGCGAACAGAGATCTACTAAACTACGTTAGACGAAATTTTATTCAATATTCGACTTTTTAAAAAATATTTGGAATGGTATGTGAATCAACTAGGTCTCCCATCATCAAAAAATCCAATCAAACCACCAATCTCTGAAAACCGACAACCGCTTTACATCCTACCCAACGGTGAGTCCACTCCGTTCCCAATAATCAAAAAATCCAATCAAATCCACCCATCTCTGAAAACCGACAACTCACAACCGACAACTTTCCTCTAGAAATGCCTTCTGGTCAAAATTTCTGTCAGTACAATTACATCGCGCACAGAGCTAGGGTTTCTGAGGAGTTTGGCATAAGGGCTGATGTTTGCTGATTTCACATTACTTTTCTCTATTTCCAAAGTTGGAATCTCCGGAATAGAAGTAATATCACTCGCTCTTGCGTAGACTTTTTCCTCGTAGACATCATCGTAATTAGCAAGCTCACTCCCATCAGGTTTTACAGCTTTTTTCCATGACATCCTCTGATCATAAATACTGACAGGCTTTTTATAGGTGTTTATAGGCTTGCCATAAGTGCTGACCCGCTTTTCAAAGGATGAAACCGGCTTTTGGTAAGTTGATTCCCGAGGAATATAGGAGGATAGAGGTTTATTATAGCCACCAACCGACTTGGGCTTCTCGGTAATGGGAGCTAGATTTTGTGCAGGTACCAGTGGCTTAGCGATAGGTTCTGGCAGCTCAGGACTAGGACTTTGCTTTTGTGCTCCTCGAATTTCTTTTAAAAGATCATCAAAGGAAGATGATCGCTCAGCAGGTTCCGGTGTATCCATAGAATCCTGTTCATTCTGCTTCCGCTTATTCTTTTTGTTTTTTGTAGCCTGATAGATAAAATACGCAAGAACAGCAACGATATAAACGATATTTCCCAAATCCATAATTCTAAGTTAAAAGTTTCTCTCCAGTAATGGTGAATTCAGCATCCATTATTTAATACAGTTTGTCGGTTTTCGGTTCTTAGTGGTCGGCACAGGGTAGTCAGCACACAGTTATTATAATTCAACAGCTCCAATAACAAATCAAGCTCGCGAAGGGTCTCATTAATCTATAATTGTAAGACCAGAGCATTTCCAACTTACAAAGCTCCAAGTAACAAATCGAAACCTAACCGAAAACTCACAACCCAAATCACTTTGTAATAGTACCAATAAAGCATTTCCAACCCAGAAAGTTCCAACAAGCAATCGAAACCCGACCGAAAACCCACAACCGAAAATCGATAATCCAACGATATTCCCGAAATCCTTTGACAATCTCCCAATTGGACTTATGTTGCTTTTTTATTCGCAAGGAAAAATACGCATGCTGCTTAGTAAACTGGAAATCAAAGGCTTTAAGAGTTTTGGAGATAAAATAATCATCAACTTCGATAAAGGCATCACCGGTGTCGTCGGGCCCAACGGCTGTGGTAAATCCAATGTAGTCGATGCCATTCGCTGGGTGCTTGGGGAGCAAAAAACGCGTTTGCTCCGCTCGGATAAGATGGAAAACGTGATTTTCAACGGCACCAAAACCCGCAAGCCTTCCAATCTGGCTGAAGTCTCCCTGACTTTTGAAAATACCAAAAATCTCCTTCCGACTGAATACACCTACGTCACCATCACCCGACGCTACTACCGATCCGGAGACAGTGAGTACCAAATCAATGGCGTCACCTGTCGATTGAAAGACATTACAAACCTCTTTATGGATACGGGGATCAACTCAAATAGCTATGCGATCATCGAGTTGAAAATGGTCGATGAACTCCTCAATGATAAGAACAACTCCCGTCGGGAGCTTTTCGAAGAGGCAGCGGGAATTTCCAAATTCAAAAACCGAAAGCGCGAGACCCTTCGCAAGCTGGAAGATACCGATGGAGACCTTGCCCGAGTGGAGGACTTGCTCTATGAGATTGATAAGAACCTCAAAAGCCTTGAAAAGCAAGCCAAACAAGCCTCCAAGTATTTTGAGATCAAAAAGGAATACCGGGAAGCCAGCATCAACCTGGCAAAGAAAAGTATTGAAAAGCATACCAATTCCTTATTGGAGACGAGTCAGAAGATCAATGTGGCAAGTGATCGTAAGCTCCAATTCCAAACACAAATCAGTGACAAAGAAGCATTACTGGCTCAGTTAAAGGTGGATCTGATCGGAAAGGAAAAACTCCTCGCCTCCCGGCAAAAAGCCCTCAATGAGCATGTAAACAAGGTTCGGATCTTTGAATCTGAAAAGAAAATAAAAAACGAACGCCTTAGATTCCTCGAAGACCGCTCCCAGAAATTACGTGAGCAGATCGATGCAGATCGCAAGTCCAACGATCAAGCAGGATTCAGCATTCGCGCGCTGGAGCTAGAGAAAGAATCCGCAACCAAAATATTGGCAGAAAAGGAAGTGGTGATCTCCGAACTTCGCGAAGCCGTTGATGCACAGAAGCTCATCCAATCCGAAAAGCAACTAGCACAGAAAGCACTGGGCCAGGCTTTTGAACAGCTCAAAGAAAAAGTATATCAGCTCAGCAAAGAAGTAGAGATCAAGCAAATTCAGCTTTCCACCCTCAAACAGGAATTAGAACGGATTTCCTTGGATAATTCTTCGCAAGAAGCCAGTTTGGTGAATTTTGAATCAGAAATCATCGAACTTAAAACCGAACTTGATAATTCCATTGATGGCTTCCAACAGCTCAAAGTCAAGCAGGAAGACCTAGATCAAAAGATCGAAGATACCAATCAAGTGATCGAAATGATTCGTGAAGAGCTGACCACTTCCTCCCGTAAACTCGACTCAAAAACCAACGAGTATAACCTTACCAAGTCACTGGTAGAGAATCTGGAAGGTTTCCCTGAAGCCATCAAATTCCTCAAGAAAAACCCAAGTTGGGGGAAGGATATTCCCCTCCTTTCCGACCTGTTGACTACGGATGAGAAATTCCGCGTGACCATAGAAAACTACCTTGATGGCTACATGAACCACTATGTGGTAGAGACCGAGGAGCAAGCCATAGCAGCGGTCCAGCTCCTTTCGGATTCCTCCCAAGGCAAGGCCAGCTTTTTTGTGCTGGCAAATTTCGAAAAATTCAAAGTCAGCCAAAGCCAGCTTTTCTCCAATGCCATTGCTGCCACGGAGATCATCGAATACGAGGTGAAGTATTCCCGACTGATCAATTTCATTTTGGACAATGTCTACATCGTTTCTGGCGAATACCGGGATTTCCCAACCGATACAGATGCGATTTTCATCTCCGAGAATGGAAAATATACCAAGCGTAAATTCTCCATCTCGGGAGGTTCAGTAGGTCTTTTCGAAGGAAAGCGAATCGGCCGAGCCAAAAATCTTCAGATGCTGGATGAGGAAATCAAAGCGCTGGGCAATAAAGTCAGCAGCATCCGAAATAATCTCGATCAGAACCTTTCTGACCTGGTGAAACTCAAGGAGAAAAACTACCGCAAGGACCTCGAGGACTATCAAAAGCGCATCAATGAGACCAATCAAAACTACGTCTCCATCCGCACCAGAAAAGAACAACTTACCGAGTTGCTTTCCAGCAATGCCAATAAGCGGGAAGATATCCTTGAGCGCATCGCTTCCCTTGGAGATAGCCTCGACAGTATTCAGCCGGACTTGAAGGAGCAGCGCATGAACTTTGGCGAGATGCAACTCGAGCTACAGGAGCGGATCGAGAGCCTGGAAAAAGAATCTACCCTTCTGTCGGAAAAGTCGCAGGCCTTCAACACCGAAAATATCACCTATTACCAACACCTTAACCGAGTAGGAAGCTTGGATCAGGAGATCGAATTCAAGCAAGCTGCCCATGATGGCTCTAAAGAGCGGATCGAAAAGTCCCAGGACGAACTTACCCGGCTGGACTCCGATATCCAAGGGCTACTGGATAACAATGAACTCAAAGACGATGAGCTGACCGAGCTGTACACCGAAAAGGAAGGCATCGAAGGCGGCGTGACGGAGGCAGAAAAGGATTATTACGGTAGCCGTGGTCTGATCGATGAGACGGATCAGCAGATTCGGAGTTTCCAGAAAGCCAAGGAAGCGCACGATCAGGAAATCCACACGCTGGAAAACCAGCTCAATGAGATCAAGCTGAAAATGACTGGAATGAAAGAGCGACTCAGCATAGAGTTTGAACTTGACTTGGACCAGCTGATGAAGGAAAACCCCGCTTTGGCACCTGAATTTGAAGCTTTCGCAGAAGAAGAACTCCGAGAACTGATACGCAAGCAAAAGGAAAAACTCGAGCGAATCGGTCCGATCAACCCGATGGCGATGGAAGCCTACGATGAGATCAAGGCGCGCTATGACTTTATCAACAGTCAGAAAGAGGATCTGGTCAAAGCCAAGGAATCCCTACTCTCCACCATCAGCGAGATTGATCAGGTGGCTAAAGATAATTTTCTGGATGCCTTTGCCAAGATCAAGGAGAACTTTGTTAAGGTCTTCCGCTCCCTCTTTACCGAGGAAGATGATTGTGACTTGATCCTCGTCGATCCGAATAATCCACTTGAATCTGCCATTGAGATTATTGCCAAGCCAAAAGGCAAGCGACCGCTGACTATCAACCAACTTTCGGGTGGGGAAAAGACCCTCACCGCCACTTCCCTACTCTTCTCAATCTACCTGCTGAAGCCTGCGCCGTTCTGTATTTTCGATGAGGTGGATGCCCCGCTGGACGATGCCAACATCGACAAGTTCAACCAGATTATCCAGCAATTCAGCAGCGAAAGCCAGTTTATCATCGTGACGCATAATAAGCGCACTATGGCCAGCACAGATATTATCTATGGAATCACGATGATCGAAGCCGGCATCAGCCGAGTGGTGCCAGTGGATTTAAGAGAGTTGGCCTGATTAAATACCATTGCCTCCAGCTAAAGCAGGAGGGAATTCAAAGAAATCCAATTGAACAGGAATGCGGCTTTAGCCCATTCCTATCAGCCAATTCAATACGGATTTAATTTGAATAGATATATGACATTAGCTATCTTTTCATAGAATTGATTTTTCAGAAATTTGAATAGGAACGCAGCTTTAGCCCATTCCAAGGAGAGAATTGAATTGAATTGAACAGGAATGTGGCTTTAGCCCATTCCATCATAAAATTAATTCCAAAAAATTTGAATAGGAATGTGGCTTCAGCCCATTCCTTTGGTCCGTTCCATTTATCCATTCCATTTATTCAATCCATCCATTAAATTTTTCGATTATGCCATTTGTGAAAGTCTACATCCACCTCGTCTGGAGCACCAAAAACCGGGTGACCTATTTAGATTCGAAAGAACTCAGATTAAAGGTTTGGAATCATATCCGTGAAAACGGACATAGCAAAGGGATATTCGTGGATTTCATAAATGGATATTCCGATCATTGTCATTGTTTGATTTCCTTGGGGTGTGATCAAACCATACAAAAGACAGTTCAGCTTTTAAAAGGCGAATCCTCTTATTGGATCAACAAAAACAAATTGACTAGACATAAATTTGAATGGCAGGATGAATATTATGCGGTCTCTGTTTCAGAATCTGTGGTGGATAAGGTCAGGAATTATATCAAAAATCAAGAAGAGCGCCATCGAAAGAGAACTTTTCAGGAAGAACACGATGAGTTTATTGTCAAATTTGGTTTTCAAAAATTAAACGATGGATTGGGCTAAAGCCCGGCAAGGATATGAATTATTTAGTCCTCCAGCTAAAGCAGGAGGGAATTCAAATTTGGTGCAATTGATTAGTAATCCAATTGAATAAGAACGCGGCTTCGGCCCATTCCTAATGAAAACCAATTGAATAGAAATGCGGATTCAATTCCTAATGAAAAACAATTGAACAGGAATGGGGCTTCAGCCCATTTCTTCACCCCATTCCTTTGTAATCGATAAGATCATACTGTATGAAAGAAAAATACGAACAATTAAAAATCCTCTCTGGCAAGCTGGATCTATTACTCAGGAGACAAGAAGACTTTTCGAGAGAAGTCAATCTGATTCGTGAAGAAATCAGGAAACTGAACCCTGAATCTATCACTACAGAAGCTAGCCAAGCCACTTCTGCAATTCCTCCAGTCGGAGCTACTCCTGAACTGAAGGAGCCTGCAATGCTCTCGCCACCAGCTCTTGCCGCTTCACAAAATCGAAGAATACTAGCACCCTCAACTCCAGGAAAATCAAGAACGAAATCAGAAATCGAGAAATTTATCGGGGAAAACCTGATCAATAAGATCGGAATTGTCATTACCATCATCGGCGTGGCGATAGGTGCCAAATACTCGATTGACAATGAGCTGATCAGCCCGCTTACTCGGATTATTCTAGGTTATCTGATGGGAGTCGGGCTGTTGGGAGTTGGGATAAAGCTGAAAGAAAAGTATGAAAACTTCAGTGCCGTGCTGGTCAGCGGGGCGATGGCCATCATGTACTTTATTACCTATTTGGCCTATGACCTTTATTCATTGATTCCGCAGGGGCTGACCTTTGGCCTGATGCTATTCTTCACCGCCTTTACCGTATTAGCCGCCATCAAATACGATAAGCAAGTCATCGCACTTATCGGGCTCGTTGGTGCTTATGGAGTCCCGTTCTTACTGAGTGACGGCAGTGGCAATATCACCGTGCTTTTCAGTTATATAGCAATCATCAATGTTGGGATTCTGATTTTGTCATTCAAAAAATATTGGAAACAACTCTATTATACCGCATTTGGATTGACTTGGGTGAGCTACTTTTCTTGGTATCTTTTCTCCTATAAGCTCAGTAGCCATCTTACTATCGCTTGGATATTTCTGTTTGTCTTCTTTGCGCTATTCTACGCCACTTTTATCGCATACAAGCTGATTCGCAACGAGAAATATGTACTACCGGACGTCCTTCTCCTGTTAGCCAATTCATTTATATTCTTTGGATTAGGCTATCACCTACTTTCCGGTCACGTGCCGGGTGAGCAGTTGTTGGGATTATTTGCACTGGGTAATGCGGTCATCCATTTTGTGGTCAGTGTAGTCGTCTACCGACGAAAACTCACTGATAGCAACTTATTCTATTTGGTGTCTGGTCTGGTACTGGTGTTTTTGACCATAGCCGTTCCTATCCAACTCGATGGCAACTGGGTCACGCTACTATGGGCTGGAGAAGCTGCTTTGCTCTTTTGGATTGGCAGGACAAAGCAAATCCTGGTCTATGAGAAAATAGCCTACCCAATGATGCTGTTGGCTTTTGTCAGTATCGTTCAGGACTGGTCAACGACTTATTACATGGATGAGGAAGCTGAGCAATTAACGCCCTTCCTCAATGTGAATTTTCTTTCCACCGCATTATTTGTGGCTGCTTTTGCCTTTATCACCCTACTTTACCAAAATAAAAACTACCACACTGCCCTCGCTTCGAATGGTTGGTTTTTCAAAATAATGTCTTCAATCATCCCAGGTATTCTGCTGATCAGTCTGTATAATGCCTTTCGAATGGAAATCATGATGTATTGGGCTCAACTGTTCCAAAACTCCACACTGGTGATTACTGAAGACGGATATGACGAAAGTTATATGAACTATGACCTATTGAAATTCAAATTAATCTGGTTGAATAACTACTCCCTCTTCTTTGTAGCTGTGCTGTCCTACGTCAATTTTACCCGGATCAAAAGCAACTTTTTAGGAATCATCACGCTTGGATTGACTGTGCTTGCCATTGCGGTGTTTTTATCCCTATCCCTGTACGAAATCAGCGAATTGCGCCGCGCGTATCTGAATCAGAATCTAGCTGAATACTACCTGATTGGCTCATCCTATCTCTGGATCAGATATGTGTCGTTTGTCTTTATCGCCTTGGCTGTCTACGCTTGCCATAAGTTTACCTTTCAGAATTTTATTCAGCGACACCTGCAAGTCGTCTTGGATTATTTGCTGCATAGTTCCATTTTATGGATCCTGAGTAGTGAGCTGCTACACTGGATGGATATAAGTGGATCTTCCCAAACCTACAAACTTGGACTGAGCATCTTATACGGCACCTATTCGGTTTTACTGATTTCTTTGGGAATCTGGAGAAAGAAAGCCTACCTCCGAATCGGTGCAATTGCCTTATTTGCCATCACACTCTTGAAGCTGTTCTTTTACGATATCGCCACTATGGGTACCATTGAAAAGACAGTTGTGATTGTCTCCTTGGGAATATTACTGTTGGTTATTTCATTTCTTTACACCAAGTACAAACACATGATCTCCAATGAATCTGAAGGCTAAATGCTGTACGCTTTTATTGTTCTGTATGCATTCAGTTTCCTACGGGCAAATGGATCAATACAAGTACGCACGTCCCTTAACGGGGATCAACGGCCAATGGCATCAGGTCATTTTGCCAGCGGGAATAGTTGGAAAAGTCCGGGGGGACTTGGCCGATTTGCGTATCTACGGAATCACCGAAAACAAGGATACGGTAGAGGCTCCTTACCTGCTGCTGCAGAAGATGGATCAGATCGCGGATACTGAAATCCCCTCAAAGCTCATCAATACCGTACAAAATGAGCGTGGATACTATGTCACATTTGCACTCGAGTCAGGCGAAGCGATCAGTCTGATCAAGCTCGCATTTGGGCAGGATAATTTTGATTGGAAGATACAGCTGGAAGGAAGCCAAGATCAGCAGGAGTGGTTTCGGGTGCTGGCTGATTACCGGATTCTATCCATTAAGAATAAGTTGACCGATTTCCAGTTTACCGACCTTATATTTCCCATGGCTAGCTATCGGTATTTTCGACTACTGATCCCCAATGATCAAAAACCGGATTTGAAAAAAGCAATAAGTATCAGACAGGAAAATCTTCAGGGGGAAGTTGATTTATTTCCCATAGTGCAGACAAGAAATAGCAAAATCACTCCAACTAAGCAGACTGAGGTGCAACTTACCTTAGAAAGTCCAGTGCCCGTCAGCCGCCTTCGGATTCATGTTACGGATAAGTTTGACTACTACCGCCCGGTGACCCTATCCTACCTGGCTGATAGTGTGAAGACGCAGCAAGGATGGAAACACAACTACCGCAGGCTAGCTTCAGGGACGTTGAATTCGCTGGGGAAAAATGAGTTTAACTTTGAAAGCACCATCCTCCAAACCCTAAAAATCACGATTGAAAATCAGGATAACCAAGCCTTAAATCTTGGAGGATTTGAAGTCAAAGGATTCGTACATAAGTTGATGGTAAGATTCACTCAGCCAGCGAATTATTTTCTGGTTTATGGAAATGACCGGGCTACAGTCCCTCGCTATGATATTCAGCAATTTGCTGCAAAAATTCCCGATAATCCACCCTTGATAACTTTGGGAAACGAACGACAGCGCTCCACTACAACTTTGACGGAGACGCTCCCATTATTCCAAAACAAGATTTGGCTGTGGTCCATCATGGCCCTGATTATAGGAATTTTGGGATGGTTTACCCTAAGTATGATGCGGAAAAAGTAGTTTGCCCACCCAGTCCGAATAGCTGATCCAGCTAAACCAATTAGCCATCAAGTAGATGAAATCGCTGGCTTAACCTAAAAAAGCTCGTAATCAATTAAACAAATAAATTTTGAATTGATTGAGTATATTCACCCAAATCAAACGACCTAGGACCAGCACCAATAGTAGCTTTGGCATTACGATAATCGAAGCTGGGTTTGGCGGAGTCTTGACTGGGGGATTTGAGGGAGTTTGCTTAATTTTTAGGACAATTTTTGTCAATAAATTTTAAGTTAATTTCTCATTTTATAATTTCAATATTTTGTAGAAATTCTTAATTGACTTTAGGAAAACTAACCTTATTTTAGTAAAAATTAAATTTAATGTCTAAACTAACCTACATAGATCTTTTTGCTGGTGCCGGAGGTCTTTCAGAGGGATTTAAAAAATCTGATTTTGAACCACTTGCGCATGTAGAGATCATGGAAGCAGCCGCTTTTACCTTAAAGACTAGAGCTGCATATCATCACCTGAAAGAGAACAACTTGTCTTCTAAATATGAGTCATATTTAAAAGACTACATTTCAAGGGAAGAGCTTTATTCGGACATTCCTCAAGAAATCTTGAATTCTGTAATTAATGAACCGATAGGAAAGGAAACCAACGATAAGATTTTCAAAAAAATTGACCACATCCTCAGTGGGTCAAAAGAAGTCGATTTAATCATAGGTGGTCCCCCATGCCAAGCCTATTCTGTCGCGGGCAGAGCAAGATCAGCCACCAAAATGCAAGGTGATCCAAGAAATTACCTCTATGTCCAATACGCAGAATATCTAGAGCGGTATCAGCCCAAAATGTTTGTTTTTGAAAATGTCTTGGGTTTAAAATCTGCAGGAGGTGGAATCTATTTAAAGAACATGGAAAAGCTCTTTAAAAAGAAGGGATATTCCATTCATCTCTTCCATGTTAATGCTCGACAATTTGGTGTTCTTCAAAATAGGAGACGGATAGTTATCATTGGATGGAAAAATGATTTTATTCCAAACTTACCTGACTTGGATAATTATGATTCAGGCTTAAAATCAAATGTAGAATCCATATTTTCTGATTTACCTTTTTTGAACTCTGGAGGAGGAAGGAACAAATTTGATAGATACGCATCTTCAAGTAACCATTACCTAAAGGAATCACATATCCGAAATGGGATTGATATTATTACACAACACGTTTCAAGACCAAACACCACTCAAGATCTCACAATCTATCGAATTGCAGTAGACAAATGGAATTCTAACCAAGAAAGGCTTAAATACTCTGATCTCCCATCTTCACTTCAATCACACAAGAATTTAAGTTCATTTGGAGATCGATTTAAAGTGGTTGCTGAAGATTTAGAATACTCACAAACAGTTGTGGCTCATATTGCCAAAGATGGCCACTACTATATACATCCGGATATTAATCAAAATAGATCATTGACGGTTAGAGAAGCAGCTCGACTTCAATCATTTGCTGATGATTTTTACTTTGAAGGTTCTTCGAATAGAGGACAAAGAACAGCCGCATTTACACAAATAGGTAATGCTGTACCAACTTTGATGGCAGAGAATATCGCTAAACAAATAAAGAATATTTTTTGATGCTCGATTACACCCAAATCGTTTCCACCCCCGCCGAACCCGAAGCCTCTTCCATGATAGAGACTTTTCGGGCAATCGGTTATTCAATAGAAACTGCGGTTGCTGATATCATTGATAACTCTATTTCTGCTGGAGCGAAAAAAATTTGGATTGATTATGACTGGCAGGGTCCTGATACCAAGTTTTGGATTCAGGATGATGGCATTGGAATGAATAGTGATGAGATCATTCAGGCTATGAGACCAGGTTCTATTAATCCATTGCTGGAAAGAAAGAGAAATGATTTGGGAAGGTTTGGTTTAGGCCTTAAGACGGCTTCCTTTTCCCAATGTAGAAAATTTACTGTTGTCTCTAAAAGTTATTCATCTGATCTCAGTTTTTGGTCATGGGATCTTGATTTTGTTAATCAGGTCAAGTCTTGGAGACTGATTAAATACTGTCCAGAAGAATCACTTTTTATTGATAAACTCGCTCAACTAAATTCTGGAACAACGGTTGTTTGGTGGGACATTGATCGGTTGACAAAGGGGACATCTGTAGATAGTGAATCATCTAAATCCAAGTTTTTAGAAACCATGGAAAAGGTCAAGAAGCACCTATCTATGGTTTTTCATAGATTTATTGAAGATGGAATTATCATTTATTTCAGAGATCGAAAAATTAATTCGTGGGATCCTTTTATGTTTGGGGCAGATGGACTTCAAGCCAAAGCAGATACATTTTTAGAAGAGGGGAAAATCAAGGTCAAAGGTTTTGTCCTTCCGCATCGTTCAAAAATATCACCGGAACTATATGAAAATGGCAAAGGCCCAAAAGATAGCTGGACTGCCCATCAAGGGTTTTATGTATACAGAAACAAAAGATTATTGGTGGCGGGTGACTGGTTGGGATTATTTAAAAGAGAGGCTCACTATGACTTATGTAGGGTATTAATCGATCTCCCAAATAACTTTGATGATGATTGGCAAATAGACATTAAAAAGTCGGTAGCCAGACCACCTGCTAGATTCAGAGATGAAATTCTTTCAGTAGCCAAAGAAGTCAGAAATCAGGCAGTTGAAGTTTACAGACATAAGGGTAAGGTCCTAAAGCGAAAATTAGCCACAGATGACTATTACCCTTTCTGGGAACAAAGAGTTCGTCATGGAAAGCGGTTTTATAGAGTTAATCGCTCCCATCCAATATTGGAGGAGTTACTATTAAAATCAGGCGAACTAAAGCAAGATATCGAGAAAGTCCTGCAATTCATTGAAGAAACCATCCCAATTCCCTTGATCACCTTACAAGAAAGTGAAAACGAAAAACCTCATAATCAACCATTTGAGGGAGTTGATCATAATGCAATAAAAGAAACGATTAAAGAACTTTTAACATCATTTATCGAAGCAGGATACTCCAAAGAGAATGCAATGACTAGAATTCTAAACACGGAGCCATTTAATTTTTATCCAGAGTATATTGAATTTATATCTAATGAATAATATAGACCCTATTAAGATAATTAGACAATTGTTATTTGGTAAAACATCAGTCACTATTCAAGAAGTCGAAATTGCAGTTGATACTTTTTTGAAAATGAATCTTCCAATTTTTGAAACAAGAGAAATGTTAATTAGAAAAATTGAAGAAATCTTCACTATTAGGCAGGATGGATGGAAATCAATCGTTAAGGAGGATGAAAATAATCCTTGGCTGAGGGATAAGAGAGCTTCAATTGATTTTACCAATGGTTTTTGGGGGAATTACAAACAATTTTTAGAGGAAGAGAAGAATTATTCTCCTGATATAATTAATAAGCTAGACTTACTTACTGATCAAATTCTCGATAACCTTTTCGATCCATCTTTAAACATTAGAATTAATAAAAAAGGATTAGTGGTTGGACAGGTTCAGTCTGGTAAAACTGGTAATTATACTGGTTTGATATGCAAAGCAGCTGATGCTGGTTTTGGACTTATTATCGTACTAGCTGGTATTCATAATAATTTAAGAAGTCAGACCCAACTTAGAATTGATGAAAGTTTTTTAGGCTTTGACACAAAACACAAGCGTGCATTGATCACAAAAAATATACGAATTGGTGTAGGACAGGCAAGCTATAAAAATAAAAAAATAGCTCATTCATTAACTTCAAGTGAAGAAAAGGGAGATTTTAATCAAGCAGTTGCAAATTCTTTAGGTTTAAATTTTGGAACTTCTGACACCTTGATAGCAGTCATAAAAAAAAATCCAGGACCATTAAAGCAAGTATATGATTGGCTATCAGCTAATGCCAATGAAGATTCGGAGTTAAGAAAGGTAATTTTAGAAAAATCAATATTGGTCATTGATGATGAAGCAGATAATGCTTCTATCAACACTAATAAAAAGAATTGTCACCCAACTAGGATAAATGGCCAAATTCGGGATATTCTTAATCTTTTTAATAAAAGTGCATATGTAGGTTACACAGCTACACCATTTGCTAATATTTTTATTCCCATAAATGATGACAATCTTTTTCCAAGAAACTTTATTAAAAATATTCCTGCCCCCTCAAATTATATTGGCCCAGAAAAAGTATTTGGGTTTAGTCCATTGGAAGAAGATGAATCTTCAAATACTGTTCTTCCTTTTCTAAACAGAATTAATGATTATGATGACTTTGTTCTTGATAAACACAAAAAAGAAGACCAATTACCTTCGTCACTTCCGGATTCGTTGAAACAAGCTATTCGTTGTTTCATCATTACATGCGCAATTCGAAGATTAAGAGGTCAAAAGGCTGTTCATAATTCTATGTTGATTCACGTTTCAAGATTTCAACGCTGGCAGGATCATATCACAGAATTAGTTTCAAACCAGTTGATAGATTATAGAAATCGAATTGATCAAAATGATGAGCCTACATTAAAAATATTCAGAAAAACTTTCGAGGAAAATGAAAACGGTTACAATTCCTATGTTTCTGTTTCTAGTCAAATTCTCAATTCTGATTTAGCTTTAATAGACTCACAGATATGCATTCATGATTGGTTCGGTGTATTTGTACACCTAAATGAGGCTGTTCAAAGGATTAAAGTAAGAGCTATCCACGGTGGCTCCGGTGAAGCACTTGATTATTATGATCACAAAGGTGGCCTATCAGTCATTGCTATCGGTGGAAATAAATTATCTAGAGGTCTAACATTGGAGGGACTTTCAGTAAGTTACTATTTACGCGCTTCTAGAATGTATGATACACTTATGCAAATGGGGCGTTGGTTTGGATATCGAGGTGGTTATGTTGACTTGTGTCGTCTATTTACTAGCAGAGAATTAAATGAATGGTTTTGTCATATTACATTAGCTACAGAGGAATTGAGAGAAGAATTTGATTATATGGCAGATATAGCAGGCTCAACTCCTGAACAATATGCTTTGAAAGTCAGGACATCTCCTGATGGATTAATGATATCAGCCATAAATAAAATGCGTAATTCAACAACCATTCAAATATCCTGGGCGGGAAGATTAGTTGAATCCTACGAGTTTAGAAAAGATGTCTCTATTATTAACAGAAATTTTAATAATTCACGAAATTTTATAGAAAATATCCAATCAAATTTTGTCCCAAAACCAAATTCTTTTATTTGGTATGATATCTCTGCAGAGTATATTATTAACTTTTTTGAGGGTATTCAATCTGTTGAAAATCTAAAAAAAGCAGACCCTAGAAAATTGATTCAATTTATTAATAATCAATTACGAAATGGAGAATTGACAAAATGGAGAATTGCACTTATGTCAAAACCAAATGCCAATAACAACTCTATATTTCATATAAATGAAAATACTGTTCAAATTGGTCAATGGAAAAGAACAGAAGATGACAAAAACTCAAATGAGCAAATTTATTATTTAAGAAAATCACACATTATAAGTCCTTCGGATGAATTCATTGATTTTACTGATATCGAAAAAATAAAAGCAATGGAATTGACTAAGCTCAGAAGGAAAAAGGAAGGGGAAGCTATTTATCCAAATGGTCAAGTTGTCAGAAATGAATTAAGAGATCCTAGAAATCCTTTGCTATTAATTTATTTACTTGATCCTGAGGAAAGTATTGATCCCAAGCATCCCTTACCAAAAGGTGTTAATCCATTTGTAGGCTATGCAATTAGTTTTCCAAAAAGTAATTTCAACTCCCCAGTATCTTATGCGATTAATGAGGAATTATTGGATAGGTTTGATATAGTTGAAGAAGACTTTGAAGATTACGGAGATGATGAAAATTGATAAAATATGGTCAGATTTAGAAAGTAATGTTTCTTTTCACTCAGGTTTGCTTTACAAAAGATATTCGGCAGAAGTAAAACCCAATGTTTTTATTGCACTTAAATCACCAGAAAAACTTCGTTGTATTTCTTTTCAGGTAAGTACTGCTTTCCAATTTGATGGTAAGCAGTGGAATAGATTGAAAGACATAAAAATTGAAACGGTTCCTGACGAAAATAACACAACCAAAAAATTCCTTTTGGTTGTGCTTCTCAATAAGCAACATAAAGATATATTCTCCACTCTTTGTGAAGATTTGATTTTTGGAGTAGCTGAGGTAGAATCAGAGCAGATTTTATTTGAAAAACTACTTGAAAGGTTAGCCAAATGGCAATCTCTATTTGAAATGGCTGGTAGGCAGGGCTTATCTGAAGAATCACAAAGAGGGATATATGGAGAAGTATATTTCCTTAGACAATATTTGTGTGCATCATCAGATAAGTTTAAATGTATAAAAGCATGGACAGGACCGGAGAAATCAATTCAGGATTTTCAATATTCAAATTGGGCTGTAGAAGTAAAAACTACATATGGCAATAATCATCAAAAAATTCATATAGCTAGCGAGCGACAACTTGATGATTCAATTATAGAAAGAATATTCTTGTTCCATATATCCTTGGAAGTTAGAAATGGTCACGGGGAAACTTTAAATGAGTTGATTGATAATGTTTTCAATTTATTTATTGATTCTACCATGGCACTTAATCTCTTCAAATTAAAATTGATAGAATTGGGTTATTTTGATGTACATAAACCACTTTATGAAGAAAAAGGATACTCTATAAGGCAAGAAAATATATATGCCGTTTCCGGAGGCTTTCCGAGAATTACAGAAAGGCAAATACCTATTGGGGTCGGAGATGTGAAATACTCTATAGTTTTATCGGAATCAGAAGAGTGGCGAATTCAGAACGAAGATCTTTTTAATGAATTAAAATAATACAATGGAAAACAAAGAATTATTAATTTTTTTTAAGGATATACAGGAGGAAGTAAAAGCCTCACTTATAACGCAGGAAGAAGGAAGTAATCCAGAACAGCTTTTCACAGACTATGTCTTATCATTATTGGCAGAGACAGGAGAAACTGAAAACTACAGAACTTGCTATGATGAAAAGATAAGTAAAAGAGGAATAGAGCATAAAATTAATGCATATGCTCTTTATGAAAATTACGAGACATTAGACCTTTTTATCACTATTTATTCAAGCAGAGAGGATATAGTTTCAATTCCAAAAGCTGATGTTGATAAGGCAGTTGATAAATTATCTAAGTTCTTCAGAAATGCAGTTTATAAGGAGTACGTTAATGAAATTGAAGAAAGCTCAGAAGTTTTTGACCTAGCACATACTCTTGCCAGCTCTTCTGAAATAACTGAATTTCTAACAAGAGTTAATATTTTTGTAATCACAAATGGTGAGATTAAGTCAGAATTAAAATCTACAGATAAAGTGGGTGGTTATCCGGTTTTCTATAGAGCCATTGACATTAATTATCTATTCAATTTATCTGAAAAATCTGGGGTTGCCATTGAGATTGATTTTATTGGGAATAATTGGAATATCCCGTGTATCGATAATCAAATTGATAATAAAGATTACCAGTCTTATCTTGCAATATTTCCAGGGGATGTTCTGGTTGATATTTATGAACAATATGGTTCTCGATTATTAGAGCAAAATGTAAGATCATTTCTTCAGTTTACTGGTAAAATCAATAAAGGTATTCGCAAAACTATTTTGGAAGAACCCCATATGTTTATGGCATTCAATAATGGTATAGCTGCAACAGCTGATGAAGTTTCGATAATTGATTTACCGGGCAATAAGGGTAAAGCAATCGGTTCTGTTAAAGATTTCCAGATTGTCAATGGAGGACAAACAACTGCCTCTATTTACCACACTTGGAAAAAGGACAAAGCGAAAGTCTCAGGTATTTTTGTTCCAGTAAAACTCACAATAGTTAAGGATAAAGAGAACTTCTCAGAAATAGTTGGTAGAATTGCTGAATATGCAAACACTCAAAATAGGGTTTCCGCTTCAGATTTAAGTTCTAATAGAGAAAATCATGTAATTATTGAAAAACTATCTAGGTCTATCTGGGCCCCCCCTAGAGCCGGAGAAAATTTTCAGACAAGGTGGTTTTTTGAGAGGTCAAGGGGACAGTTTAAAAATGAAAGACAAAGGTATGGGTTAACTCCTTCAAGAACGAAGCAATTTGACAAGCAAAATCCTAGAGGTCAAATGTTTACAAAGGAGACTCTGGCAAAATATGTTAATGCGTACAAGGAAATTTATAGTGGGAAGAAATTATTAATTGGTCCTCATTTTGTCGTCAGGGGAAGCCAAAAAAATTATTCTCAATTTTTAAATTATAATTTTTCTTCTAAGCCAGATAGTATTTGGTTTGAGGACGCTATAGCCCAGACCATAATATTTAACAGCGCTGAAAAAATATATGGAGTAAAGCCAAACTCTATTGGAGATATGAGATATATCACGGTTCCCTACACAATATCATGGATGGCACTGAATACAAATTATAAAATTGATCTTGGTAAGATTTGGCGAAACCAAATCATAAGCGAACCGATGAAAATAGTGCTTCGTAATGTGATGATTAAAATTGAATCATGGATCAAAAATAATGCACCAGGATCTTTATACGGAGAATGGGCGAAGAAAGAGGAATGTTGGATTTCACTTAAGAACCAAAATTTAGATATTAATTTATCTGAACTCAAGAATGATTTTGAAGATATTAATAGCTTAAAGAGAAAAAAAGTTTCTCTGGACGAGGCTAAGCAAGCTGAAATTGAAAATTCTGTTGAGGTACTCAAATCAGTACATCCAAAAACATGGAAGAAAATAGAAGTATGGGGAAAAGAAACCGAAAAGTTATCCCTGAATCAGAGAAATACTGCCTTTTCAATTGCAAGTACTGTAAATAATAATCGGAGTTTTACGGATACCGAAAGAGAAAATGGCCTAATAATAATTGATATTGTTTCTAAGGAATCACCAGAATTATTTTATGATATGGACGAATTCTTTGAAATAGATTTAGAAAAGAAGGAAGAGAAAATTGATATTACGATTGATCAAATCAAGGGGCTCGTAGACTGGGATAAAAAAAATAAAAGATCACAGGTATATGAATTCAAGCTCATGAATGAAATATTGAAGGGTGAAAAAGAACTGACCGACAGGAATAAATTTTTTGCCAAAAAAAATATAGAAAAAGCCAAAAAATGGGGCTTTAATCCTTAATCAATTTTTGAAGTATTTGGTCTAAGCATAAGCCCAAGCTTTCTTTCACCTCAAAATCCCAAAACCTCAAAACAGTCCAGCCCTTGGATTTATAGAAATCGTTGACTTCTAGATCCCGTTCCATATTTCGTTCGATCTTCGCTATCCAGAATTCTCGGTTTGATTTGATCGCATGCTTTCTGTTTTCCCAGTCATGGCCATGCCAGAAGGTGCCGTCAACAAAGATGACCAGCTTGTATTTTTTCAGGCTAATATCAGGTTTTCCAAAAAGTGGTTTTTTAGGTGTTTTGTATCGGATCCCTGATTCCCACAATGCTTTTTTAAGAAGTTTCTCTGGCTTTGTCCCTTTGGATTTAATCTGAGACATATTGTAAGACCTTTGCTCAGTGGTATAGAAACCATTTTCCTCTGAAAATTGAGCAACGGCTACTTTGGGTCTTATGTAAGGTTTATTAGGCTTCAAAGAATTGTTTGATTTCAATATTCAAGGCTTGGGCAAGTTTTGAGATTACTTCCAGAGAGACGTTTCGTTTCCCCTGCTCGATTGCGGAAATATAAGGTCGATTTAACTCGGAGAGTTCCGCCAGCTTTTCCTGAGACATTTTTCGCTCCTTTCGCAGTTGATTTAGTCGCTTTCCGAATTCTTCTTTAATATCCATTTATTTTTTATGGAAAATATTAATTGTTCACTATAGTAAACAATTTGGTTTTTTTAACTACCTTAAGATACTCGGATTTGTCAACCATCTTAACAAACATACCATGTATAAAAGCTATTTGCCTGAAACGCTACCAGAAAATTGGGTGATCAGTGAACTCGATGAAATATACGGTTATATAGAATTAATAGGGTTTAATGGAGAATTCTTGGTTTCCGTGATGAAGCACGAATATGATAATCCATCTAAGCCATATTTCCTCAGTCTAAACCAAACAAAGGGAATTCTTGAACGCTATGAATTTGAGAAGTTAAACTGGCCTGAATGGTTCGAAACTACTGAACAAGCTGTGAATTCAGCCATTCAGCTTTTGGAGTGGATAAATCATCATTATGAGAATTTCCTTCCAGTGACGCTGGAGGTTTTGGTATCGTTAGGCGCTGCCAATCAA
>Ga0105054_10002729_pt1 | contig 27919 bp, 22 predicted proteins | sample BON02_FD_78091 | JGI IMG/M metagenome (GOLD analysis project Ga0105054, IMG submission 78091) | Freshwater microbial communities from Lake Bonney liftoff mats and glacier meltwater in Antarctica - BON-02 (megahit assembly) | ecosystem: Environmental > Aquatic > Freshwater > Ice > Glacier...
ACAGGTTCTGATGCAGATAATCCCTCCTTCATATGGGAGAAAACAGGCAACAAGTTTAAAAATTTCCTGTTTGATGAGTTTCAGGATACCAGTACCTTTCAATGGATGAATTTTTTACCCCTTCTAAAAAATGCAATAGCAGAAGGTTCAGAAGGCGGGCATTCTGCTCATCTGGTTGTTGGAGATGTGAAGCAATCTATTTACCGCTGGAGAAATGGTGATTGGCGTATTTTACACAGTAATTTGAAAAGGGACCTGCTTCAGGATAATGTGACTGAAGATAATCTTGTATATAATCGTAGGAGCGCAGAAAATATCATCCGTTTTAATAATTTTCTTTACACCAAACTGCCGGCTATTTTACAGCAAAACCTGAATGCTGTTTTTTATGAATTGGCTCCAGATTACCTGCACGATTCCTGGGAAACAGAGAATAGCAGCCTGATTGAGAAGGCTTATGAGGGAAGTCATCAGGAAATAACAGATCAAACACTACCCGGAGGGGAAATCGAGGTAAAATTCTTTTCAAAGAAATCCAGATCCTTTTCAACTGATGAGCAAAATGAAGAAGAGGAGCATTCGGAAGCAGCGGCTTATACCATAGAAAAACTGGCAGCGCTTTTAAAGCAAGGTGTTTCTATGAAGGATATTGGGATTCTGGTGCGTACAAATCGTGAAGCTGTAGAGATTCTTGATTGTATTTTCCAAAAAGCTAATCAGGATCTGCTGACTGAAGCTGCCGGAAAATCCTTTCAGGTAATTTCAGGGGATGCATTGAAGATTATGAATAATCCGGCTATTGCTTTATTGATTTGCACCTTCAAGCTTTTGATGACCAGGGAATCAGAAAGCGGAATTTTTAAAGCAGAATGCGCACGTCTTTGGGCTCAGATTCAAAATCCCGATGATATACGGATTAAATTAAACAGTAATCATTGGATGAATATGGCTTCAGGCCCGATTTCTAAAATGGATGATATATTACCTATTGAACTATGCTCCGGTTTAAACTCCTTTAGACACTTGCCTGTAGGTGAATTAACAGAGAAATTGATTAAAATTTATGGACTTGGAAATGCTGATTCTGAAAATTTGATTCCTTTTCTACTCGCATTCAGGGATCAGGTTGCAGTGTTTGCAGCTGCCGGGGATCAGGGAATCAGCTCATTTTTAGAATGGTGGGATAATGAAGGCTCGGGGAAGGCTCTGCCTTCTTCAGAAAGCCAGAATGCGGTTCAGGTAATGACTGTTCATAAATCTAAAGGGCTGGAATTCAAAGCAGCGATTGTTCCTTTTCTCAGCTGGAATCTGGTAGCAACCTCGAATGGACTTCAAAAGAATATTCTTTGGGTTAATTCACAATCTGCTGGTTTTGAGAGGTTTAAATCTCTTCCTGTAGATCTTAATAAAGGACTTGCATCTACCGTTTTTGCCGGTGATTACTTTGAAGAAGTTATGCTTGGTTATATGGATGTGATCAATACCATGTACGTGGCAACAACCAGAGCAAAAGATTATCTCTGTTTGATCTGCCCTAATGTTCCTGCTAAGAAGAAGGATGGGAAAGACAGCGAATTGAAGAATCTGCAATCGATACTTTCAGGCTTGTTTGAGAATGGAGATACCGGGGACCTGCAATTTGAATCAGACGATAGTCATTATTTTATGGGGGAACTTCCGGCTATGAAACCCGACAATGAGATAAATTCAGAACATGAATCTTTACGAATTCATAAATATCATGTGAATGAAAAGCTTACTGAACGATTCAAACGAAACAGTATGAATGAGGATTCCTGGTTCAATGCTAAGCAGCGGAAGGGGATTGTGATGCATAAATTATTGGAAACCTTAAGTGGCACTGAAGATTTGGATAAACTGATCTCTGAAAAGGTTCAGGAGGGATTAATCAGAGAAGCAGAGAGGGAGGAGATTAAACTGGCCGTCAGTGATGTTCTGGTTCAGGAAGAAATCAAGCATTGGTTCAAAACAGCCGAATCAGTTATCAGCGAAAAAGACATGATAATTGATTCTGGAACTGTAAAAAGGCCGGATAAACTGTTTGTGTTCGGGAAGAGTGCAGTTCTTCTGGATTTTAAATTCGGCGCACAAAACAATAAATATATTTCAGATATCAGCCTGTATCGGGATAATCTGATGAAAATGGGTGAATTTGAGCAGGTGGATGCCTATTTATGGTATGCACAGGATCGTAAACTGCAGAAAGTCTGATCATGGGGAATCAATCATCGGATAAGTTTCTGTACAGGGTTGCAGAAGATCTATTAAACCGCTTCGGAAAGGATCTTCAGGATGTTGCAATTGTATTCAATAATAAACGACCACAATTATTTCTGAGGAAGTATCTAGCTGAAATCAGTGCTAAGCCAATCTGGAGTCCCCGTTTTTATACAATTCAGCAATTCTTTTCTGAATCAACAAGCCTGGTTTGTGCTTCCCAGTTAAAGCAGTTTTTCATACTCTATTCTGAATACAATCTGCTGTTGAAAAAGGAAGGAAAAGAATCAGTAAGTGCAGATGTTTTTTATCCTTTAGCGGAGATCATTGTTTCTGATTTTTCACAGATCGATTATTACATGGCCGATCCGCTTAAAGTTTTTAACCTGATTGGAAGTATTGCTGAATTGGAGCAGCAGTTTCCGAATTTTGAACAGGAGCAACTAGCCTTTATGGAGAGTTTCTGGTCATCTTTTTCTCAGCAAAAGCAGAATAAGGTTCAAGAGAAATTCATAGAAATGTGGCAGCGGATGCCGCATCTTTACCAAAATTTTCATTCAAAGCTTGCTGAACAAGGGCTGGTTAGCAGCGCAAAAATGTACCGTAACCTTGCTGAAGGAATAGATTCTGATCCGGTATTTCTAGATCAGTTCAGCCACATTACTTTCGTTGGCTTTAATGCATTGTCAAAAGCAGAGGAAATTTTGTTCAGATCCTGGCAAGATGAAGGTCGCAGCTCATTTTATTTTGATGCTGATGAGCATTATTTTTATGATTCTATTCAGGAAGCAGGGCATTTTATTAGGAGGAATATCAATACAGTAGGTCTTGAAAACCAGTTTGCGATAGACCAAAACCGGATTAATGATTCCAAGAAAGAATTTACCATCATACAAGCTATTGGTAAAATAGCACAGGGCAAATTGCTTGGCGAACTGTTGCCCGGAATTTCGGATAAGAATGATCCTGCTTCAAAAGCGATTATTCTGGCTGATGAGAGTCTCTTGCTTCCGGTACTCCAAACTGTGGATGATGAGAGTCTGAATATCACCATGGGCTATCCTTTTGAGCAGTCGGCAGTTTTTGGTTTATGTGATCTCTGGTTCGATATTCAAGAAGAAATAGCCGCAGGCGATAAGATTTCCATTGCTTATGCCAAAGTTCTGACTTATATTTTCAATCCCTTGATTGCTACCGGCATTGAGCAGAGGAATAAGATACATCAGGAGATTATTGAAGAAAAGAAAGCCAGATTTAAACTTCAGGATTTGAGGAATATCGGTAAAATAGCCGGACTTACCTTTAGTCAGTTTGAAAACCCAACGGATTCAATTCGAAACCTAGGAAGTTTACTTCTGCTGGTCTCAGAACAGATTGCTGATCTGCGTAAGCTGGAAAGTTTGCTGATCGTTGAAGCAGTTAAAACGCTGAATGTACTCTCTGATAGCTTTGCAGAGCTTGGAAATTCTCATGCGATGCCTGAAATAGAAGCAGGATTTGTCCTCAAAACCATTAGAAGGGCTCTTGCAGGACTCACCGTACCTTTTGATGGAGAACCTTTATCAGGATTGCAGGTTATGGGTCTGCTCGAAAGCCGTTGCCTTGATTTTGATGAACTCATTATTCTTGGTATGAATGAAGGAGTGCTTCCCAAAGTTAGTATTACCCCATCATTTATCCCCGATAGTGTCAGAAGAGCTTTTGCATTACCGGTTCTGGAAAACCAAAACTCCATTTTTGCCTATTTCTTTTATCGCCTGCTACACTGTGCTAAGAAGGTCACACTGGTTTATAATGGCGTCACAGATGAGAAAACTAGCGGAGAGGTGAGCAGGTTTTTAAAGCAGCTCGAATTTGAAACTTCATGTAGGTTCACCCATATTCTACAGCAGAATCAGCCAATTGATAATTCTGCCCATCAAATTATAGAGGTTGAGAAGACCGGTCCGGTACTGGATAAACTTCGGACGTATTTAAAAAGAAATTCTGAGAGTAAATACGATAAAAAGATCTCTGCCTCGGCGTTTACAGACTATATCACCTGCCCTTTGAAATTTTTTTTCGGGAAAATAGCTGGTCTGGCAGAGCCAAAGGATTTGCCGGATGAAATCGGTCCACATACTGTGGGAACCATGCTGCATACAGTGATGGAAAGTTTCTATTGTGATTCGATTGGGAAAGAGGTGACTGCAGATTACATCAAGCAGCGTGAAAAATTACTGCCGAATATGGCCAAAGCAGCTATGATTACTGAGCTTAAACTTGATCCGGCTTATGAGCATCAGCAAAGTGCGTTACATCAGATCATCATTAAAGTAATTGAGCAATATGCCATGAAAGTACTGCGGTATGATGAGCAGATTGCACCCTTTGTAATTAAGGAATTAGAGAATAGAGATTCATATACCCCTTTATTTACCATTGAAGTTGAGGGGAAGGAAGAGCAGGTCAGGCTTATGGGGATTATTGATAGGGTTGATGTACATCTAAATAAAACACGGATTGTTGATTATAAAACTGGCAAGGATCAGTTGAAATATACTGACTTCGATGCTTTGTTTGACGAAGAAAGCAAAGGTCAGAATAAGGCCTTGCTCCAAACACTCTTTTATACTTTTGTTTATGAAAAAGCCATAAATGTAAGCCATGTAGAGCCGCATCTTTATACCGTGAAGGATTTCAAGGAAGGAACTCAGTTTATTGAAAAGGGAAAAGATAAGGTGATTTTGGCAGATGAGAATCTGGCTGATCTTAAAGATCAGTTTGCTTTACGATTGAAAGAAAAACTTAATGAATTGTTTGATCAATCAATACCATTCAGGCAAACAGTTAATATTGAGAGCTGCACTTATTGCGCATTTAAGGAGATTTGTCAACGGTAGGGTTTTTTATCAATCTTGCCTAACAGATGGTAGAGAAGATAAATTGTTGCAATTATTTTGTAATAATGCTGATTCCCAAGTACTGATTGGCATTGGTTTTCAAACATTAAACATATATTTGCGTTCCAAAAATTGATTTTACACATGAGAGAAATACAATACCGAGAGGCCCTTCGTGAAGCATTAAATGAAGAAATGCGTAAGAACGATAAGATTTTTTTAATGGGTGAAGAAGTTGCTGAATATAACGGAGCATATAAAGTAAGTCAGGGAATGCTCGAAGAGTTTGGTCCTAGACGGGTTATTGACACCCCGATTGCAGAATTAGGTTTTACCGGAATCAGTATTGGTGCAGCAATGAACGGACTTAGTCCAATTGTTGAATTCATGACCTTTAATTTCTCGTTGGTTGCAATTGATCAGGTGATCAATACGGCAGCAAAAATTCTAAGTATGAGTGGAGGACAGTTTTCCTGTCCGATTGTTTTCCGTGGCCCAACAGGAAGTGCAGGTCAGTTAGGTGCGCAGCATTCTCAGAATTTTGACAGCTGGTATGCAAATTGCCCGGGATTAAAAGTTGTTGTTCCATCAACACCTTATGATGCGAAAGGATTATTAAAACAGGCAATTCTGGATCCTGATCCTGTAATCTTCATGGAATCAGAAGTGATGTACGGAGATAAGGGAGAGGTACCTGAAGAAGAGTACTATTTGCCAATAGGTAAAGCTCATATTGTTAAAGATGGAACTGATGTAACCATAGTTACATTTGGAAAGATGCTTTCAAGAGTGGTTATGCCTGCAATTGAGGAATTAAATAAGGAAGGTATTAATGCCGAAGTGATTGATCTGCGTACTATTCGCCCGATAGATTATGAGACAGTTATCAATTCAGTTAAGAAAACCAATCGTATGGTTTTTGTGGAAGAAGCATGGCCTTTAGGCTCGATCGCCACTGAAGTAACTTTCAAGGTTCAGAAAGATGCATTCGATTACCTGGATGCTCCTGTTCTGAGAGTTGTATGTGCTGATGTTCCACTTCCTTACGCACCAACCTTAATCAAAGAATCGCTTCCAAATGCAGAACGTGTAGTTGCTGCTGTAAAAAGCGTGCTTTATAAAGAAGCCTAAAAGATTTTAAAATATATCAAGGAGCCCACTCCGAACTTAATCCAGGTATGGATCAAGTTCGGAGTGGGCTCTTTCGTTTTCTTGCGTAATATTACAACGTGATCTGACGTTTTATACTTTCTTCGAGTGAGATCAAAGTTTCGGTCCGCTGAATCCCCTTTACACCCTGTATATCTTCATTAAGTACCTGTCTTAAATGATTGGTATCCCTGCAGATGATCTTGGCAAACATACTGTATGAGCCGGTGGTGTAATGCAGTTCTACCACTTCTTTGATTTTTCTGAGGTTTTCAACGGCGTCTTTATATTGAGAACCCTTTTCGAGATAAATACCTAAGAAGGCACATATATCATAACCAATCTTCTGCGGATCAATGATCAGATGCGAACCCTTTATAACCCCTATATCCTGCATTTTTTTCATCCTGACATGGATAGTACCACCCGAAACGATCAATTTTTTCGCAATTTCGGTGTATGGAATAGTTGCATCTTCCATCAATATGCACAGTATCTGTGTGTCCAGATTGTCAAGTTCGAAATTATGGCTTCTGTTTTCCATTTTTAATTATAGAATTATTAATAATTATGCAATATAATTATAGTTTATGTAAAAAATAAAATAGTTTATTCAAATATTTGTAATAAATGAGGACATGTTTTACATACGTATTAAGCAATTGTTATACGATTGTTTACACATTGTAGGATGGTGAAATTTGGCAGACACACCTCCTCGTCTCGGTGGCGAAGATTTGGGAAATATCCTAATTGGTAAATAAAACTTCGTGAAGGTTCGAATCCTTCTCCTACAGCAAACCTTATTCAACAGGTTTATAATTGGTTAGTTTAAATAATCTCCTGCCCATCAGGAGCTTATTTTATTTAAGGTTATCCTGTTCGAGCTTATATTTTAAGTCTTCTCATAAATTAGCAGGTTTTAAATTTTAACTTTAAAAAAACATGAACAATTATAAAAATGTTAACTAAAAACGATTAATAATGTTAAAATCATAAAAATTAAAATAAAATATTAAAAAATTTGTAAGAAATGAGAAGTTTACTTACATTTGTATCAAGCAATCAGAAAGAGATTGTTTACACACTGTAGGGTGGTGAAATTTGGCAGACACACCTCCTCGTCTCGGTGGCGAAGATTTGGGAAATACCGTAAAGGGAAATAACTGCTTCGTGGAGGTTCGAATCCTTCCCCTACAGCAAACCTTATTCAACAGGTTTATAATTGGTTAGTTTAAATAAGCTCCTGCCCATCAGGAGCTTATTTTATTCAGGGGAAATTGGTAGAGTGAAGATTAGGATAATTTTCAGTGTAAGATTGACATCCGGTTGACTAAGCTTGTTTTACTTAGACAGAAGCTCAACCATCCTGCAGCTGAATAGTATTAAAGAAGAATTTTCTGCGTTAACCTAGAATAGGCTACATTCATAGTACCACTGCCCCTGCAATTTAAACGGGATCGAAGCGATACCTTTTTGCTACTCGTTATTTTCATCGTAAAAACCAAAAGTCATGGCAAAAACTAAAGCGCAGAGCACGACTGAAATACCCGAATGGGCAGAAGCCCTGCTTTCCAAAACAATCCTGTTTTCGAAACCTACCTTGCCCAACATCATACCAAGTTGTGGAACCTTCCAAATAGTAATATAGTCTTTCAATTAAGAGTAAAATTTCTTTGTCAATATCGAAATTACTACCCTTAGAATCTAAGGTAAATTATCAATATTGAATTAAATTACTATAATATTTAAACTTTCAATAAAAATTAAAATAAATCATTAAAATATTTGCAAAGAATGCGACTTATTATTACATTTGTTTCAAGCAATCAGAGAATGATTGTTTACACACTGTAAGGTGGTGAAATTTGGCAGACACACCTCCTCGTCTCGGTGGCGAAGATCTGGGAAATACCTTAACCGGGAAATAACTGCTTCGTGAAGGTTCGACTCCTTCCCTTACAGCAAACCTTATTCAACAGGTTTATAATTGGTTAGTTTAAATAAGCTCCTGCCCATCAGGAGCTTATTTATTTAAGGAGTTTTCAGTTTTAAAATTACCCATATTCGCATCTGAAAAATAGCTTGAGTATATATTCATTTCAACTCTTAACTTTGGAGCTTACTATGAAATCAAGAATCCTGTTTTTTACGGTCTGCTGTATTCTTCCATTACTCATCTTAACGGCATGTGTAAAAGATGAGAATGTGCCTATGCCAAAAAGTACGGTATCCAGATTGTATGTTTCAAATGCCGATACTGATGCCGCGGTAAACAATACCTTAATATTTGATCCCGCCGATCAAGCAAAATTTACCGAGCCTTATAAATTCAATTCTCAGTTAGCCGATGGCAATGGGATTCTATTTGATCCTTACTCTGGCGTTGTATATCAGGTTAGCCGATTAAATAAAAATATAAGATCCTTTAAGGTGAACACAGACGGGAGCCTAGTGAATAAGAGTTCATTTATACATGAGGGTTTATTAAGTGCGCGTGAAATGGCGTTTGATCGTTCACGCGATATGTTGTATATATCAAGCAATACGGATAGTGCCATTTATGTATATAATAATGTGAGCACACTTAATAGCACTGTTCTGGCCGATAAGAAATTAAAGCTCAATGGACAACCTTGGGGAATTCACCTCGATAATGATCGGCTTTTTATCGTGATCGATCAGAACAGAGTCGAGGTACAGCTATTTGAAAAGGCCTCGGCATTGGTTGTAGGGCCAATTCTCCCTTCTAAGAAAATCACACTGACCGGTGCTAATCGGCTTCATGGTATTACCTATTCAGCTTCCAGGGATGTTCTGATCCTGACAGATATAGCCGAAGCAACTGCATCGGGTTTTGATTCTGATGGTTCCATTCATATCATTACAGAAGCTAGCTCAAAATTTACTGTTTCAGGTGCTCTGATCGCACCTTCAAGAACAATTAAAGGTGCCCTTACCGGACTTGGAAATCCGGTTGATGTGGCCTGGGACGATAGAGAAGGTAAAGATCTGATCTATATTGCTGAAAAGGCAAGGCGTAAAATTCTTGTTTTCAAATATTCAGCAACAGGTAACATCGCTCCTTCGGTAATTGCAGATCTGAGCAGCAGCCCGGAAGCAATATACCTCGATGCACGATAAGCGTAATTTGAATTGTTATTACTGAGGGTTTTTTCTTTACTTTGAATATAAATTAAAAAGATATGTATTCTACTTTATTAGGCTTACACTCCGGACTTCGATATATTGTCCTTTTACTATTAGTCCTTGCTTTATTATTGGCCATAGTTGGATTATTTGCAAAGAAGCCATATACACAAACCAACCGCAAAGTGAATTTATTTGCGATGATCTTTACACATACCCAATTTCTGGTTGGATTGATCCTTTATTTTTTCAGTCCGCTGGTAAATTATATGAACATGGGTGTAGCCATGAAAGATGCAATGACCCGTTACTGGACAGTAGAGCATTCAGTTATGATGCTATTTGCAATTATTTTGATTACAGTGGGTCATTCCCGTTCCAAAAAAGCTGCAGATGGATTTAATAAACACAGATCGATTGCTTTATACTACGGTTTAGCAGTTTTGGTTATTTTGGTGGCAATTTATCAAAGCGGACGCCCTATTTTGGGATAAACAAACACTGAAAAAATTTGCATTGTCAAATTTCTTTATATTTTTGTGGAAGATGAATATCAAACAAAATACAGTGAATTGGTGGTGCAATAGAGAAAAGGGCACAGGGAACAGGTATTTTGATCAATTTTAATCAAGCAAAACCTTGAAAATATAAAACCCGACGCCCTGAGACGTCGGGTTTTTTTATGGTCTGTGATTGCAAAAAAGGAATCCTGATCAGACAATATAAATGATTATGAAGAAATATAAATTATACACTTCCCACAAAAAATTGCTTGCAGATACCACTACACCGGTAAGTATATATTTGCGTTTACGCGATGTTTTCCCAAATAGTATATTGCTTGAAAGTTCTGACTATCATAGCAGGGAGAACAGTCTGAGTTATGTTTGCTGTGATCCAATTGCTGGCATAGTCTTAACCGGTGATAAATTGGAAACCTATTTTCCGGATGGTGAAAGGGAGCAATATCCCCTAAAAGACCTTGAACTAAAGAATCAGGTTTCAACTTTCAGAAAGCAGTTTGAATCTGCCACAATTGATGATTTTAAATTTATTTCCAACGGATTGTTCGGTTATTTTGCATACGAGACCGTAGAGCATTTTGAGGATATCAAATTACATTCAAAACCTGCCGATGGGAGGCATATACCCTTAATGCAATATCATGTTTACCGGTATATTATTGTCATAGACCATTTTAAGAATGAATTGTACCTGCTCGAACACAGGACAGAAAAAAACGTACCTGATGGGCTGGAGAAGATTCAGAATCTGATTCAGAATAAAAATTTCCCGGAGTATAAATTCAGTTTGAATGGGGATGAAAAATCCAATTTTACCGATGATCAATTTATCAGCCTTGTAGAAAATATAAAGAAGCATGTTTACCGCGGGGATGTTTTTCAGATTGTTCCTTCCAGAGCATTTTCCAAACCATTCTTAGGGGATGAATTTAATGTTTACCGTGCACTGCGTTCGATTAATCCTTCTCCTTATCTTTTTTATTTTGATTATGGCGATTTTAAGTTATTCGGATCTTCGCCTGAAGCGCAACTCACCATAAAAAACAATGTGGCAACCATTTACCCTATTGCCGGAACTTTTAAAAGGACAGGAAACAGTCTTCAGGATGCCGAGCTCGCTGAGAACCTGAAAAGGGACGTCAAAGAGAATGCCGAGCATGTGATGCTGGTCGATCTGGCCAGAAACGATCTGAGCAGGCATTGCGATAAAGTTGAAGTGAAGTCATTTAAAGAGATTCAGTATTATTCACATCTGATCCACATGGTTTCTAAAGTGATAGGCGAATTACAGCCCTCAATTGATCCTTTTGATGTTGTGGGCGATACTTATCCCGCTGGAACACTCAGCGGAGCTCCAAAATATATGGCAATGCAGCTTATAGATCGTTTTGAGAGGCAGAAACGAGGGTTTTATAGCGGTGCAATTGGATTCATGGGCTTCAACGGCGATTTTAATCATGCCATCATGATTCGCTCATTCTTGAGTCAGAATAATGTGCTTCATTATCAGGCCGGAGCAGGTATTGTGGTAGATTCAGACCCTCAAAGTGAGCTCAATGAGGTGAATAATAAAATAGCGGCACTAAGAAAGGCGCTGGAATTGGCTCAAGAGCTATAGAATTGGAAATGGGTAATGGGAAACGGAAAGGAATTAAATACTTCTCATTTCCAATTCACTAAAAACTAACAAAAAAATATGAACATACTGGTTATAGACAATTACGACTCATTTACCTTCAATCTGGTGCATCTGCTACATGAAACAGGTCATCAGGCAACGGTATGGAGGAACGATAAATTTAAGCTTGCAGATGTAAATGATTTTGAAAAGATCCTGCTCTCGCCGGGCCCGGGGATTCCATCTGAATCTGGCCTTTTGCTGGATGTGATCCGAACGTATTCACCGAGCAAGAGTATTTTAGGTATTTGTTTGGGTTTACAGGCAATAGCTGAAGTTTTTGGAGGCGAATTATATAATTTGTCCCGTCCAGTACATGGCAGAGCCACAGAGATTACAATACTCGACGAAAATGAAAAATTATTTAAAGACTGCCCAAAACATTTTAAGGTAGGTCGCTATCATTCTTGGGCAGTTCGTAATGACCTCGTTCCGGATGTGATTAATGTAACTGCCACTGATCCTGAAGGGGTTATTATGGCATTGAGACACCGAACCCTCGACGTAAGAGGTGTACAGTTTCATCCTGAATCTGTACTCACTGAACATGGGAAACTGATAATCTCTAATTGGTTGAGTTGAGCTAAGATTATTGAAGATATGAATACAAGTAATACGAATTCTAAGAATGCTTTGAGCGGAAATATTCTCGATAAGATTGTGCTTAAGAAAAAAGAAGAAATTGAAGCAGCAAAGAGTAAAAATACTATTGAACAGCTAAAGGAGCGCGAATTGTTTTCACGGGAGTGTTATGTTCTGCGTGATTTTATTTTAGATCCTGCACGTACAGGGATTATTGCTGAGTTTAAACGTCAATCTCCATCCAAAGGAATAATAAACGATCGGTCCACAGTGGAGGAGGTTACCAAAGCTTACGCTGCTGCCGGAGCCTCCGCACTTTCTGTCCTGACAGATCAAAGTTTTTTTGGTGGAAAAGATGAGGATCTGCTCGAAGCAAGAAGAGTAAATCACTTGCCTTTATTGAGAAAAGACTTCATGCTTGATGAATACCAAATCATTGAAGCCAAAGCACTAGGAGCGGATATCATTTTACTGATTGCCTCTATTTTAAGTCCTGAAGAGGTTCGGAATCTTGCAAAATGTGCCAAAGATCTGGGTCTGAATGTTCTGCTTGAAGTACATAACAGAGAAGAACTGGACCGAAGTATTTGTGATGATTTGGATGCCGTAGGAGTGAATAACCGAAATTTGGGCGATTTTTCAGTGTCAGTACAGCATTCTTATGATCTTGTTGACCATATTCCATCCCGGTTTTTGAAAATTTCTGAGAGTGGGATCAGTAATCCTCAAACCATTAAGGAATTGAGTTCAGCAGGATTTGATGGCTTTTTGATCGGAGAAAACTTTATGAAGGAGGCTGATCCCGGCAGTGCGATGAAAGAGTTTGTATCAAAGATTTAAAGACCAGTATTTTATAAGATTTACCTGGGGATATTCTGACAGCCTGCTGTTCAATTACTCAAGTTCAAACTCTTATCTTTGCAAATATTAATACTTATTAATGCCAAGACAAAAATTTTTTGATACTGAAGCTAAACCTGAAAGAGCGGTTCTAGTGGGTATAATTACACCCGGTGAGACAGAAGAACAAACTCATGAGTATCTTGATGAACTTAAATTTTTAGTTGAAACTGCCGGCGGCGAGACACAAAAAGCATTTACTCAAAGGATGCAGCGTCCTGACCGGGCTACATTTGTTGGAACCGGAAAATTGGAAGAAATCAATGCCTATGTTAAGTCGGAAGAGACTGATATGGTCATTTTTGATGATGAACTTTCACCTTCACAACTTCGGAATATAGAAAATGAACTGCAGGTAAAGGTACTCGATCGTAGTAACCTGATTCTTGATATTTTCGCTAAAAGAGCACAAACCTCTCAGGCCAAAACTCAGGTAGAACTTGCACAGCTTCAATATTTACTGCCCAGGCTAACCCGTTTATGGACTCACCTTGAGAGGCAAAAAGGAGGCATCGGGATGCGTGGTCCCGGTGAAAGCCAGATTGAAACCGACCGTCGTTTAATTCTGAATAAGATATCATTGTTAAAAGAGCGTTTAAAAGAAATAGATAAACAAAATCTTACCCAACGGAAGAACCGTGGCCAGCTTGTCAGGGTTTCGCTTGTTGGGTATACTAACGTTGGCAAATCAACAATCATGAATATGATTTCCAAATCGGAAGTATTTGCTGAGAATAAACTTTTTGCTACACTCGATACAACAGTCCGCAAAGTGGTGATCGAAAATCTGCCATTTCTACTTTCAGATACAGTAGGATTCATCCGCAAATTGCCTCATCATCTGATTGAATGTTTTAAATCAACACTTGATGAGGTTCGGGAAGCTGACATATTAATTCATGTAGTTGATATTTCTCATCCCAATTTTGAAGATCAAATCAATACTGTTAATGAAACCCTTAAAGATATGGGTGCAATTGATAAAGAGGTAATTACCGTATTTAATAAGATTGATGCTTATAAACCTGCTGATTTCGACCCACAAGACGAGCATCCTCCACTCACCCTTGCTGACTTTAAAAATAGCTGGATGAGTAAGGATAGAAACCCCGCAATTTTTATCTCGGCTTTGAATAAAGAAAATATTGAAGAATTTAGGATGCTGTTATATGAAAGGGTAAAAGCGATTCATACGATACGTTACCCATACGATAAATTGCTTTATTAATCCGCATATTTATTGCATCAATACTTATAACAATCGGAGTATTTAGCTTGCTTTTTTAATTTGTAAACTATCTTAATCCCCAATTTTATGGAATCTAAACGTCAACAGAAGTTCGCAGGAGTTATTCAGAAAGATCTGGCAGAAATATTCCAGCGAGAGGGATTGAATTTTTTACCCAATATTATGGTAACTATAACTAAAGTAAGGGTTTCACCTGATTTGGCAATTGCCAGGGTGTATCTGAGTTTTTTTAACAGTACTAATAATTCACTTGCCTTAAATACTATTAAATCTCATTCCAATGAGATTCGTTATAAATTAGGTAATCGCATCAAGGATCAGGTACGAATAGTACCGCATCTTGAATTTTTCCTGGATGATACCAGCGAGTATGTTGAGAAAATGGATAAGCTATTTGAAAAAATCAGTAAAGAGCCTCGTCAGGCAGAAGAGCCCGGACTGGATGATTAATTGAAATGAGGACTATTCGAGAGCCAGTCAATTTTTATACCCATGTTATTCCCGCTATTTTTGCAATACCCGGTACTTTTCTGCTGCTAAACCGGGCTGATTTGCCGATTGAATATACCGCGGCCTGGGTCTATGGCATTTGTACTGTCGTTCTGTTTGGAATTAGTTCTATTTATCACAGTTATCCCAATAAAGAGGCCGAAGTCAGGTTCTGGCAAAAGATCGATCATTGCTGCATTTACCTCATGATAGCGGGCTCTTACACACCCACAGCTTTGCTTGTATTTGACGGTTATACCCGGTGGACTCTATTCGGAATGATCTGGACAATTGCATTGGCTGGATGTACACTAAAAATTTTTAACCGCCTTCAGCATAAGGGACTTTCACTTGGGATTTACATTGCAATGGGTGCACTGATTGTTCCTTTAATGAATGAAATGGCAGAAAAGTTAAGCTTATCAGCTATAGGCTGGATGCTGCTTGGAGGTGTATTCTATATCGGGGGCACTGTCTTTTACTATAAGGATAAGCCGATAGGAAAAAATATTCATAGTCATGAAATCTGGCATCTTTTTGTAGTTGCAGGTGCGCTTTCTCATTACGTTTATAATTATCTCTACCTTTTTGGATGAGATGTTGACCTATTTCAGCCTTTCAGGGTTTGGAAATATTTTCACCGGTAAACTATAATCATATCCCCATTTTTTCGTTAAATTCGAATATGGCCTTCAACTTTATTATTTTATTTCTGCTTATAACATCACTCTTTGCTGATGATCAGCCGGTATTTAAAGGCAAAAATCTGACTAGCTTTATCTATAATGTTCTCATATATCCCGAATACTCCAGAGACAATTGTCTTCAGGGAACGGTTAATGTAAGTTTTAAGCTGAATAAGCAGGGGCGTATCTATCAATCAGAAGTGCAGAAGGGTTTCGGTACTGATCTAGATTTTGAGGCATTACGTGTTGTTCGTCTGACTTCGGGAAAGTGGATAGTGCCTCCAGATCACGATACATTAGTTTCAATGGTTTTGCCTGTAAATTTTACGCTTCGTGATTTTAAATGTGATCAGCGTTCCAGGGATGAAATTAATGCCGCAATCAGTGCTTATCAGGCGAGAAGGGGAATGAGTGAAGTGATCTTTAATTATTATGATAAAAAGGAAGCCGGGCTTGTAGATGAAGCCGGGGAAATACGAATGCAGGCTCTTAAATACCAGTTAGGATACGATGAAAAATTTATAGACCGGTTGTTAAAGCAGGCACAGCGCAAACTTAAACAGGAAGATTTTGAGGGCGCCTGCGAAGACTTTCAAACCATTAGGATGCTGGGAAGTGATAAATCGGCTTCGTATATAAATCAGTATTGTAAATAATATTTTAGGTATTTTTCTTGTAAAATTGTTTCAATATGTCGGTTAGTTTGGCTTCATTTAAAAATTCCGGCAGCAATAAGGCATTGTTTATTTTGGGCATAATCACAGTTCTCTACTGGCTGGCAGGAAAATCCTTAAATATTTATAGCATCGCTTTTCTCGGGGCAGTGTTCGAACTTTTATGGCTTCCCATGATAGCTGCTGTTTTTATCGGTCCGATTCTTTCAATTATATTATTTGTAAAGGATAAATATAACCTAGGTTCATTAGCACTTTATGCTGCTATTTTACAATTGCTTGCCTTGTTTATTCTCATTTTCTTTAAAAGTACATAAGAGGCAATAAGGCAAGGAATGATCATTCGATTATCGGAAGAAAGGATTTGGTTCCCCGCACAGCAACTCGCAGATGAAGATGGTTTGCTCGCTATTGGAGGCGACTTATCGGTTGAGAGACTCATTTTGGCCTATCGGAACGGAATTTTTCCCTGGTTCTCCGAGGGTTATCCGATATTATGGTATGCTCCTCACAAACGATTCATATTGTTTCCTGAAAAATTGAAAGTATCTTCTTCAATGCATAAAATATTAGGATCCGGTAAATTCAGAATAACTTATGATCAGGCCTTTTCTGAAGTGGTAAATGCCTGTGCAAATTCTAGTAGAAAAGAGCAGGAAGGAACCTGGATCACAGCTACAATGAAGTCCGCGTATATTCGCTTATTTGATCTTGGTTATGCACATTCTGTAGAAGTATGGGAAAATGATCTTCTGGTTGGGGGTTTGTATGGTGTTCGGGTTAATCATGTCTTTTGCGGTGAAAGCATGTTCACAAAAGTTAATAATGCGTCAAAAGTTGCTTTGATTTATTTATGTCAGAATTTTAAATTTAAGCTAATTGATTGCCAAGTTTATACCGATCATCTGGAAAGCATGGGTGCCGATTTTATCAGTGTAGAAGAATATCTTGCTGTTCTCAATGATGTATGAAATCTCGTGATATGGCGAAAATCTATTAATCTTAACCTCTAGTCATAAATTGTAACACTTTTTTCAATTAGGAATCAGAATGCAATTACCTTATTATATCGATCTCCTCGGAACTCTGGTATTCGCAATATCAGGCGCATTGGCGGCTTCGGATAAAAATATGTACCGGGATGTTGTTTTGGTGTAACCTTCACTGGTTTCGTTAAAGCAGTGGTTGGCGGTACTCTCAGAGACATGATCCTGGGAGTTCGCCCAACCTGGGTGGTTGATGGGAATTATCTTATTGCGATAACCCTAGGGGTTCAGAAAGCTTTATTATTTGATGTAGCGCCGCTTGCAGCAATCATTATGGGTATGTTTTCTGCACTTATGGGTGGCGTTATCAGAGATACCTTGATCAATCAGGTGGCGCTTATTTTTAAGAAAGAGATCTATGCCACTGTCTGTTTGGTAGGTGCAGCCATCTTTATACTATTGAAACTAATTAAAGTAGATGACAACATGAATTCATTTATAAGTGTGTCTGTGATCATTATAATACGGACGATCTCTGAAAAATATAAGCTTTCTCTACCAAAAGTTGGTTCAAAATAATCAGCTTAAAATCTCTTCGATATCTTTTGCTGTTAATGATTTAACAAAACTTTCTTCGGTTGTAATCAGAGACTCTGCCACCTTTCGTTTCCGGTTTTGTAGAGCAAGAATCTTCTCTTCCACAGTATCCTTGGTTATAAATTTGTAGATAAATACATTTTTGTTTTGTCCGATACGATGTGTCCGGTCAATGGCCTGCTGCTCAACAGCGGGGTTCCACCATGGATCCAAAATGAATACGTAATCGGCTTCTGTCAGGTTAAGTCCGACACCACCTGCCTTGATTGAGATCAGAAAGAGCTTGATATCCTTATCGGATTGAAATTTCTTTACTACTTCACCACGTTTGGATGTAGCCCCGTCAAGATAAGAATATGGGACATTGTTCGAATTAAAATATTGCCGGTAGATGTTAAGATGCTTAACAAACTGCGAGAATATAAGTACTTTATGCCCTCTGGAAAGCACATTTTCAAGGGTGTGGATAACATTTTCGAATTTCCCTGAATCACCCTCATATCCCTCATCAATCATTTGAGGATGATTGGCAATCTGTCTTAGTTTGGTTAGCCCCTGTAATACCTGGATCTGAGATTTTTTGAATGAACCATCCTCCAGATTCAGTAATAGTACATTACGATACTCTGATTTGATCTTTTCGTAATAATCTTTCTGCTCTTCGCTCATCTGACAATAGAAAAGGTTTTCGGTTTTTGGTGGTAATTCTGTGGCTACTTGAGATTTGGTGCGCCGCAATACGAATGGTTTGATCAGTGCTTGTAATCTGGCAGCCTTCTCTTCATCTTTTTTCTTTTCTATCGGTATTACAAACTCAGAATAGAACAAACTCTGACTGCCCAATAAACCAGGATTAATGAATGACATCTGGGTCCACAAATCATTGACCGTGTTTTCTACCGGGGTGCCGCTTAATATTAATTTCTGCTTTGATTTTAGGGCTTTTACAGCTTTGAATGATTTAGAGGCCGGATTTTTTATGTTCTGACTTTCATCCAAAATGATGTAATTGAAATAAAAAGTTTTTAATAGCTCGATGTCGACCCTGCATATTCCATATGTTGTGAATACCATATCATAAGCCATGAACTTTTCGATATCCTTGTTCCGGAAACTCCCGGTATGGACATGGATTCTAAGTTTAGGGGCGAATTTTTTCGCTTCATTTAACCAGTTATAAACTAGTGATGTAGGCATTATAATCAGAGAAGTAGTATGGATACCTTCTTCATGGTTATCCTCCTTGATTTTTTGCATCAGGGCAAGAGTTTGTACGGTCTTTCCCAAACCCATATCATCGGCAAGACAGCCTCCGAAATTGTATTTTTTTAAAAAGTGGAACCAGTTGTAGCCGGCTTTTTGATACGGACGTAATATGCCATTGAAAGCTTTCGGAACATCAAAGTCTTCAATTTCTTCAAAATCAGCCAGCTTTTGAAGCTTTCTGTCCATGGTAACAGTGGCCAGTTCACTATTACAAAAATCATTAACTAAACCGATATGGTATTTCTTCAGCTTGAGCTGTTTAGTTCCTTCTGTAAATTGAAGCAGATTGCTGTACTGCGCAAACCATTCTTCTGGAATCACGGCAATCTCACCTGATGGCAGCTTAAATTCCCTAATCTTGTTCAGGATATGATTTTTGAGTTCGATGAAGGGAATCTGGTATGGCCCAAAATGAACAACTGCATGAATATCAAACCAATCGTTATTTTCACGGATCTCCAGATCTAGTTTACTTCTTCCAATCACATATCGTTTTGAGCCTTCAGTTTGCTCAATTGAAAAGCCTCTTTCTCCCAATTCATCATGATGTTGATTTAACCAGTTAATCACGCTGAAGGGAGATGCTTCCGCATCCTGACAAGTAGTTTCAGGACTATAAACATTCAGAAATAATGATCCCGATGATCTTAATCCAAGCTCCTGAAGAATATTAATTTTATTTTTTTCCCAGCTTAGGGAGCGTTTAATCCTGTGAAAAATATAATCATTTTCCCGTTTCTCAGTTCTGACAGTTACTCGTCTGTCGCTTCCCGCCGGGAAAACATAATCGCCATACTTGAAGTAAAGCTGCAATAGTGGCGTATCAGTACCTGAATGCAATAATTTCAGGATAGGAACTGCTTCAAATTTTTCAGTACGGATCTCAAAACCTTCGGCATAAACAGCATGCTTCTCAATCAATGGAGCAACAAATTTCTCGAAATATGTTTTTTCTGAAGATTTTGGTATCGAAATATAGCGTTTACTGAGAAAGGGATATAGCTTTTTTCCCTCCACGTCTTCTTCAAAATAATAAAGAACATCTTCAAGAAGGAGCCATGCAGGGTTATTGCAAATGATTTGTGCATCCTTAAACATAAATTCAATTCGCTGTCCCTGATATTTAATTGTAGGAAAATATCTTGTTTCTGTAACGCTGCGCCTGAAATGAAATAATACTGAAGCAGGTTCTGATGCGATGATCAGCTTCCGTTCTACCGGCCAGCCTTCTTTACTCATCAGAAAAAGATCCCTTTCGCCAATCATCTTTAGAGCTTCAATAAGTTTTTTTTCAATCTTTGGTCTGATTACTTCGTAAATCTTTTCATCAAAAATTGTTCTGAAGTACTCAACCGGCCGAATGGCTTTTTTATGAAAACGTTTAATGATATGACTCTGCTCTATTTCTTCAAGCAGTTTGATAAGTTTCAGATCAGTTTCATCCAAAATAGACGAAAATTCTTCAGCAGTCGCACTGAATAAGCGCTGATAGGTAAGGGAGAACCCATCATCAGAGTTTAATTGTACAACGTGCGGTTCGATGAGGTAACCAAGAAAGTCATGCTTGCATATAGAATATACAATTTTACAAGGTTTACCACTGTCAACTCTCAACATAATTTGTTTGAAAAATATAAGAAAGCTGACTATTAAAAAATTCTAAATTTAAATAGAATTTTCTTTTTTATGTTAAATACCTCAACAAATATGAAATTTTGTTATGCGATTAATTATTTCAATAATTTCATAAATAAATGACCTGATAGATTCGCTTTTTTGCCAATATTGAAATTGTACGATACAGAAATTTTAAGGTTTCAATTCTCTGAACCGATGGAAGCAAAATATTAGGAATCAGATATTGGTTGCACCAAGAAAAACAAAAGTAGCTGAGCCTTCTAAAAACACTTCACTAAAGGTGTTCCCATCGTATTTAAAATCTACACTCAGGTCTCCACCCCTAACTTTGATTACAGAATGAATTTTTCCGCTCAGTCCTTTTTTCTTTGCCATGGTCATTGCGACAGCTGTCACCCCTGTTCCGCAAGCGAATGTTTCATTTTCAACTCCTCTTTCGTAAGTTCTTACGAAATAATAATCTCCAAAATCTTCCACAAAGTTGACATTTATACCTTGGGCTTTATAGGTATCATTATTACGGATATTTTTTCCTTCTTGATAGACATCCCTATTTTCTAGGTCATTTACAGGAAGAACATAATGAGGTGATCCAGTATTGAGAACGAAGGCTTCACCATCCGGCCTGATGGTTTGAACATCAATCATTTGCAGGCTGACCCAAGTGCCTTTTTCTGAAATTTTGGCATAGTGCGAACCGTCAACTGCCAAAAAGTTTGTTTCATCTTCAATGATTTCCAAATGTTTTGCAAAAGCTACGATACATCTACCGCCATTGCCACACATACTGCCTTCTTTGCCATCGGCATTAAAATATAGCATTTCAAAGTCATATCCTTCTTTTTGTTGAAGTACCATTAGGCCGTCTGCACCAATTCCAAAATGGCGATCACAAAGATTTTTTATCGCTTCAGGTTTGTTAATTAAAGGAAAAGTCTGATTTCTGTTATCAATCAGAATAAAGTCATTTCCGGTGCCTTCGTATTTAAAAAAGTTGAGATGCATATTAATAATGTAATAAAAGACTTATTGGCCCAACTATTAAGTCTTATTGACTAAACATTTCATAAATTTCGGTATTTAAATCGGAAATGCTTTATGTTGAACTGCAGAATTAAAATCCGAATAAAATCTTTAACATTTTTTAACATAAAAAGGATACCCTCCTTTGATGATTTACGTTAAAGTGGTATTAATTTTGAGTATCATTTAATATTAATAGAAAATACTATAATTGAACATATGAAAAAGTTGGGTGTAACATTTTTAGCAGCATGTCTTGGTGGGGCTGTTGCTATCGGATCGTACAAGTTGATTGAGAGCAGGTATGGTGACGGAATGTCTTTTGAAGACAAGCAGAAAGTATATTTTATAAATAATCCCGGAACTAAAATTAATTCCTCAACCGGTGCTTTGGATTTTACACAGGCTGCCGCTTCGGTTACTCCTGCAGTTGTGCACATCAAAACGACCTATAATGTAAACGCAAGCCGCGCCAATCCGGGTAGTGATCAGATGCAGGATATGTTTGAGGATTTTTTTGGTGGACGCCGTCGTCAGCAAGGTCCTGCGCAAGGTTCAGGTTCTGGAGTGATTATTTCGGATGACGGATATATCGTGACAAATAATCATGTTGTGGATAATGCCGATAAAATTAATGTGATTCTTCCCGACAAACGTTCGCTGGTTGCTAAGGTCATTGGACGGGATGCGAATACTGACCTTGCTCTTCTTAAAATTGAAGGCAGTGGTTTTCCGATTGTCAAACTCGGAAATTCTGATGATGTACGTGTTGGAGAGTGGGTTTTGGCCGTTGGTTATCCATTTGCTCTGAATACTACCGTTACTGCAGGTATTGTAAGTGCTAAAGGAAGACAGATTGGAATTCTGGATCAGGGTATTGAGCCCAATGAAGATGGCACGCCTAAGGCAAGAACAGCTATTGAATCATTTATTCAAACTGATGCAGCAATAAACCGCGGTAACAGTGGTGGTGCATTGGTGAATACAAAGGGTGAATTAATCGGTGTGAATGCGGCCATAGCTTCACAAAGCGGAAGTTATGAAGGATATGGTTTTGCAATTCCGATTAACCTTGCTAAAAAGGTGTTAAATGATTTCAAAGAGTTCGGTTCTGTGAGAAGAGGCTACATTGGTATCCAATTTACCGGACTTGATGCTGAGCAATCCAAGCGTTTAGGGGTTGATGAAATTAACGGGCTTTATGTGAATGAAGTTTTGCCTAGTGGTGGTGCTGCACAGGCAGGATTGAAAGAAGGAGATATTATTATGAAAGTTGATGGAATTCAAATCATTTCTCCTTCTGATCTTCAGGAACGTATTGGCCGTCTAGGCCCTGGTGATAAAGTTCTGCTTTCATATCTTAGAGCTGGGAAAATCTTAACTTCAAATGTGACTCTGAAAAGTGAAGAATCTGTTAAAACAGCAAATAATTCATCAAGCGTGGTCACAAAAAATCTTGGAGCAAGCTTCGCTCCTATCACAGAAGCCGTAAAAAAGAAATATAAGATCAGTTCCGGGGTTCTGGTAACCAGTGTTAAGTCGGGTGGTTTCTTTGACCAGCTAGACCTTGTTCAAGGGACAATAATTACCTCAATAAATGGCCGGCCGATCAATAAAACAGAAGATATCGAAAGCGCCATTACTGCAGGAAGGAATAATATGGCTACTGTGAGTGCAATCAGCCCGGATGGAATGCAGATCAGGTATCAATTCCAGGTGAGGTAAGCTTATTGAAATATACATAACAAAAGCCTTTTCAGTTAGCTGGAAAGGCTTTTTTATTTTGATTTCATCTATTTTTAATCATGTCGGATTCAGCTTATAGAGCTTTTGCCTCTAAAAAATCTTTAACAATAACAAAGGCAATGTTTAATCCAAACTTTGGTTGCAGATAAGGTTCGGGTTTTGGTAAATAAAATTTCCAATCAGAGAATAGAAATTTAGATTGTTTCTAAATAGACAAAATCACTTCCTCCAAGACTTGGATCTGCGTGATTTTTAGCATATAATGATAAATTTGCTACTTGAATATTTAATATAATTAGAACAAGGTAATGAGCAATTTCGCAAAAACGTTCTCATCCACATTGGGGAAAAAGCTAGTGATGGCCTTAACTGGTTTATTCCTATGTACTTTCCTCATCGTGCACTTAGTTGGGAACCTACAGTTGTTTAAAGATGATGCAGGTCAGGCTTTTAATGCCTATGCCTATTTCATGACACACTTTACACCTATAAAGGTGGTTTCTTATTTGTTGTATGCTTCTATTATCATTCATGCAATTTATGCTTTGATATTAAGCATTGGAAATAAAAAGGCCCGCCCGATCGCTTATGCAGTACAGGCTGGGAATCAAAACAGTGCATGGAACTCACGAAATATGGGTATTCTGGGTACTATTTTGATGATTTTCATTGTGGTTCACATGGGTGATTTTTGGTGGAAATATCATAATGCCGAGTTGCCTTATGCCAAATACGAGATCAGCCTAGATAACCCGAAAGATATTCAGGTTTCAGAATTACCATATGATGCAAACCGTCTGGTTCATTCAGAAATAACCGACCTGCAGGCCGGAAAACAGATTGTTATTTCCAAAGATCTTTACAAGATTGTAAATAATGCATTTCAGACTTGGTGGTACGTATTATTATATGTAATTGCCATGGCTGCTCTGTCATTCCACCTGATTCATGGCTTCGGAAGTGCATTCCAAACAATTGGTTGGAACAACAGCAGGTATTTGCCACTGGTTCGATTTATAGGTGTCTGGGTATTTGGGGTTTTAGTGCCGCTTGCCTTCGCCGCAATGCCATTATATTTTTTCTTTAAATAGAATTACACAATACCCGGGAGATCGGGGTTAAAATAAATTTCTGAGATGAAATTAGATGCAAAAATACCAGAAGGCCCATTAGCCGGAAAATGGTCTAAACATAAATTCAACCTGAAGCTGGTGAACCCAGCAAATAAGCGGAAGTATACGGTTATTGTTGTAGGAACGGGTTTGGCAGGTTCTTCTGCTGCGGCATCACTTGCTGCACTTGGCTATAACGTAAAGGCTTTCTGCTTTCAGGATAGTCCTCGAAGAGCGCACTCAATTGCAGCTCAAGGGGGTATAAATGCTGCAAAAAACTATCAGAATGATGGGGATAGTGTTCAACGTTTATTTTATGATACGATTAAGGGTGGTGATTACCGTGCCCGTGAGGGTAATGTGTACCGCCTTGCCGAGGTATCTGTAAATATTATTGATCAGTGCGTGGCACAAGGTGTTCCTTTTGCCAGGGAGTACGGTGGTTTGCTGGATAACCGTTCATTTGGGGGTTCGCAAGTATCGCGTACCTTCTACGCTAGGGGTCAAACCGGACAACAATTATTACTGGGGGCTTATTCTGCATTGAACCGTCAAATCAATCTTGGAGCAGTAAAGATGTTTACTCGTCATGAAATGATGGATGTGGTAACTGTTGAAGGAGAGGCTAAAGGTATTGTCACTCGTGACCTGATCTCTGGTGAAATTGAGACTCATGCAGCTCATGCGGTGCTTTTATGTACTGGTGGATATGGTAACGTATTTTACCTCTCTACAAATGCGATGGGTTGTAATGTAACGGCGGCCTGGAAGGCGCATAAGCGAGGTGCATTTTTTGCAAACCCATGTTTTACTCAGATCCATCCAACTTGTATACCGGTTACCGGGGAGCATCAGTCCAAGCTGACCCTGATGTCTGAGTCATTGCGTAATGATGGACGGGTTTGGGCGCCAAAAACTGTAGAATTAGCTCAAAAGCTACGGAATGGTGAATTGAAAGCGACCGATCTGAAAGAGGAGGATCGTGATTACTTCCTGGAGCGTAAATATCCCGCCTTTGGTAATCTGGTTCCTCGGGATGTAGCATCCCGTAATGCTAAAGAAATTGTGGATGAGGGTCGAGGTGTTGGTGCTTCCGGTATTGCAGTTTACCTTGATTTTGCCGAGTCAATCGGCCGTTTGGGAGAAGATGCTGTGCGCGCAAGATATGGGAATCTGTTTGATATGTATCAGCAAATCACTGATGAGAATCCATACAAGCAGCCGATGCGTATCTATCCGGCGGTACACTATACCATGGGCGGACTATGGGTTGATTATAACCTGCAGACTACAGTAAAAGGGCTTTATTGCCTGGGAGAAGCCAATTTCTCAGATCACGGAGCGAACCGTTTGGGTGCATCAGCCTTAATGCAGGGACTTGCTGATGGATATTTCGTTATTCCTTATACTCTGGGTGATTACCTGGCTACCAATGGTCCGGATATGGTTGATGTAAAGCATCCTGCATTTGAAGAGGCTAAGAAGAACGTTGTCGACAGGGTAAATCAGTTATTATCACTTAAAGGGAAGAAGACAGTAAACGAGTATCATCGTGAATTAGGTCATATTATGTGGGAGTATTGCGGAATGGCTCGTACAGAAGAAGGTCTGGTCAAAGCGAAAGGAATGATTCGTGAGCTTCGGGATGATTTCTGGAAAAATGCGGTGGTTTCAGGTGAAAGCAATGAGTTCAACCAAAGCCTTGAGAATGCCGGTCGGGTAGCAGATTTTCTTGAATTGGGTGAGTTAATGATTGATGATGCATTAGACAGAAAAGAATCATGCGGTGGTCATTTCCGATTGGAAAGTCAGACCGAGGAAGGCGAGGCATTGCGTGATGACGATAATTATGCTTATGCTGCGGCTTGGGAATATAAAGGAGATAATCAGGCTGAGGTTTTACATAAGGAAGAACTGGTTTTCGAGAATGTTAAATTATCACAGAGGAGTTATAAATAAGATAGGAGATAACAGATCTGAGATTTGAGACGGATAGTCTTGAATTTTAAATCAATCTCAGTAATAAAAACCAAGATTAGGGACAACGGATACAGATTAATTTCTCCTATCTAATGTCTCACATCTCAAATCTCAATAAAAATGAGTAAAAATATGAATTTGACGTTAAAGGTTTGGCGTCAGAAAAATGCTGATACTAAAGGTAAATTCGTTACTTATCAGGCAGATCATGTATCTCCGGATATGTCATTCCTTGAAATGCTTGACGTTGTCAATGAAGATCTGACTAAAAAGGGCGATGACCCGATTCATTTTGATCACGATTGCCGCGAAGGTATCTGTGGATCCTGCTCACTTCATATCAATGGCAGACCTCATGGTCCGAAGCATGGTATTACTACCTGCCAATTACACATGCGCTCCTTCAATGATAAGGATACAGTTGTAATTGAGCCATGGCGTGCTGAATCGTTCCCTGTAATCAAGGATCTTGCTGTTGATCGCGGTGCTTTTGATCGTATTCAGGTTGCAGGAGGTTTCGTTTCTGTAAATACAGGTGGTGTTCCTGATGCCAATGCAATTGCAATTCCAAAGGTTATTGCTGATGAGGCCTTTAACTCTGCAATTTGTATAGGATGCGGTGCCTGCGTGGCAGCATGTAAAAATGCATCAGCAATGCTGTTTGTTTCAGCAAAAGTTTCTCAGTTAGCCTTGCTACCGCAGGGCCAGCCGGAGCGATACAGTAGGGTTCAGGCCATGGTCGCACAAATGGATGCCGAAGGCTTTGGAAGTTGCACCAATACAGGCGCCTGTGAAGCCGAATGCCCGAAAGAAATTTCAGTTACCAATATTGCAAGAATGAACCGAGATTATTTCACTGCCAACTTAATTAAACAGGAAGAAGCATAAATTAATTCCGATTTATAATATTAAAAGCTCAAATGCGGTTTCGTGTTTGAGCTTTTTATTTTACCAATTACCTTTAACAGTTACCAGTTATCTGTTGTCAGTGATTTATTGCTAATCATCAAATTTTGCTCTTAACTCCAAATTCCCTCATAACTGTCGTTGTCATCCCGACGCAGGAGTGACCTCGCAGGAGGGACTTTATTGTTATATAAAATCGGTTTTCATTTTTCAAATATCATTAATTGTTGTTAAGTTCCTTCGCTACACTCAGGATGACATCCCACTTCATTTAATATAAATTGTGATCTAATTCTCAATTCTTTATTTGTGATTTGGTTAATCATTCTGGCATCGGTTACTTTTTTCATTTCTGTATTAAACTTCCTTATCGATACACCTGTCTGCAGTTCTATGTGTTTAGAAACGACCAAAGACATAAAGCAGATCAGTAAGTGCAGTTTAATTGGTTCTTCTTTACAGTG
>Ga0105054_10002735_pt1 | contig 27874 bp, 27 predicted proteins | sample BON02_FD_78091 | JGI IMG/M metagenome (GOLD analysis project Ga0105054, IMG submission 78091) | Freshwater microbial communities from Lake Bonney liftoff mats and glacier meltwater in Antarctica - BON-02 (megahit assembly) | ecosystem: Environmental > Aquatic > Freshwater > Ice > Glacier...
AGTTTGGTGTTTTTTGGGTTTAATATCAGTTGAAATCTCTCTAAAATAAAAACATAGCTAACAAGGCCTTGAGTTAAATGTCTGTCAATTGTTAACTTTAAGCTAAGAAAGCAGTAGGGATGGCAGAATCAAGAAAAAAGATACCAGCAGATATCCGCAGAGCAGTCTTAATAGAAGCAAGTCATCGCTGTGCAATCCCCAGATGTCAAAATTCTGCTAACATTGATCTTCATCACATCGATCCTTGGGGGAAATGTAAGGAACACAAAGCCGAAAATCTGATAGTACTTTGTCCTAATTGCCATAGACTAGCGCATGATGGTTCTATTGATAAAAAGTCTTTACTAAAGTACAAAGAGATTTGTCATAAGCTTACAAACCCGCCTGCACATCACGAGAACTCAGAAGTTAAAGCGTATATAAAATTTAACCCCAACACCGTCTCTGGAATTCTTGATGCAAGTAACATCTCATCTTTCACTGATCATGGCGTATTGAACTTCTCATTTAATTTTTTAAAAGCGTTCGAAGACGAGTCTTATGTAATTAATGCAATTGGAGATGGCTCAGTTTCATTTAGAGTTATGGAAAAAGGAGTAATGGGAGCACAAGTATTATTTGATACGCCTTGCCCTAATATTGTAAGAATGGAATTTAGATATTGAACTGAAGTGTTCTTCGCCGTATGAATATTGGCTCACTAATCACCACGTCGGGGATAGCCAGACAGCTAGTCACTTTCTTTTAACTGCCTGAAAAGAAATACAAAAAGATAAATTAGTTAGACACTACACCCGTAAAGGGAGTCCCCAACCTCACTAAGCGCTGAAGCGCTAAGTCGGTTGTGAAAATAGGGTCGCCGTCGCGCGAAAAGCGACTTGGTGAATCAATCACAAAACTTCTAAATTACGAAAAAACAAGTCAACTATGAAATCTCTTTCAATTTATATAGCAGCTCCAATGCCTGTTTTGGCGTTAAATCATCAGGTTGGATAGACTCCAATGCTTCAACCGCTGGGTGCAAGGGCATTTCTGCAGGTTCTGCATTTACAGCAAACATATCAGGCTGATGTTCGCTTTGTTGCAATTGATTATTCTCTAATTGGATTAGTTTTCTTTTGGCAGAAGCAACAACCGATTTTGGAATACCGGCTAATTGCGCTACTTGAATGCCATAACTTTGGTTAGCTGCACCTTCTTCTACTTTGTGCAAAAACACAATGCCTTTGCCATATTCTGCGGCATCTAAATGCACGTTGGCGGCTTGTTTGCATTCATCAATAATTCTAGTCAGTTCAAAATAGTGCGTTGCAAACAATGTTAATGATTTGTTTTTTTCAAGCAATTGTTTAGCCACTGCCCACGCCAAGCTTAAGCCATCAAACGTACTGGTTCCACGTCCAATTTCATCTAGCAAAACTAGGCTTTTATCTGTCGCATTATGCAAAATATTGGCGGTTTCGGTCATTTCTACCATAAAGGTTGAACGGCCGCCTGCCAAATCATCAGAGGCTCCAATTCTGGTAAAAATACGGTCGATTTCACCAATATTAGCAACATCAGCTGGCACATAACAACCACAATAAGCCAACAAAACGATCAGTGCGGTTTGTCGCATAAAGGTGGATTTACCACCCATATTAGGGCCCGTAATTAATAGCAACTGTCGATAAGGATTTAACGTCACATCGTTCGAAACAAAAGGCTGTGTAATCTCCTCAACAACTGGATGGCGCCCTGCTTCTATTTGCAAACTACTATCCTGCACAAATTGCGGTTGCACATAATGAAGACTAACCGCGCGCTCAGCAAAGCAACACAATACGTCCAAACTAGCCACGGCGCCTGCATTAGTTTGCAGCGCACAAATATGTAAAGTAAGTTGGTTTAGTACTTGTTCATACAAGGCTTTTTCTCTAGCCAACGCAAGCTCATTAGCACTTAACACTTTGTCTTCAAATGCTTTTAATTCTGGCGTGATAAATCGCTCTACATTTTTAAGCGTTTGCCTTCGCCTGTATTCTGTAGGTGCATTTTCAGCTTGGGCGCGACTAATCTCAATATAAAACCCATGCACGCTGTTATATTCCACTTTTAAATGCGTTAAGCCTGTGCGTTGCTTTTCTGCAATTTCATATTGCAATAAAAAATCACCATGATTGGTTTGCAACGCGCGTAGTTCATCTAATTCCGCATCAAAACCATCGGCAATCACGCCACCTTCACGCAACACAACTGACGGCTCAGCTTGAATCGCTTGCGTTAACAATTGCATTGCATCGGGTGGCGCTTGCAAATGTGTATTCAACGTATTTAATAAACTGGTTTGACAAGCTTGCAAGCAAATTTGCACCGCAGGCAAAGTATTCAGGCTATCACGCAATGCGGCTAAGTCGCGAGGACGCGCCGTTCTCAATGCCACTCGTGCGGTAATACGTTCTATGTCTGCAATATTTTTTAATAATTGATGCAACGCAAGTTGTTTATCCGTTTTGATTAACTCAGCAACCGCTTGATGCCGTTTAGCAACCAAGGTTCTATCGCGCAAAGGATGATGCAGCCAATGCCGCAACAATCGCGCACCCATCGCCGTTTTAGTTGTGTTAAGTAAGGAATATAGCGTTGGTGAAGCCTCGCCACGAATCGTAGTATCAATTTCTAAATTGCGTCGGGTAGCCGCATCTAATTGAATGTATTGACTGGTTTGCTCCACAGTTAAGGCAACAATATGCGGCAATGCGGTCCGTTGCGTGTGTTTAACATACTCTAACAAAGCACCCGCAGCCGAAACAGCAGCCGTTAATGCTGCACAACCAAACCCATTTAAATCTCTGGTTTCTAACTGTTTAGTCAACACATTGGTAGCGGTTTCGAAATCGAACTGCCAATTAGCAATATGTTTTTTTGGCGCTTTGTGCTGCTTAATCACTTCATTTTGCACATTATCGGCACAAACAATTTCAGCAGGATTAATGCGCTCTAACTCTTGCGCTAACTGTCCAACCGCCACTTCGCTCAACACAAAATGACCTGAAGCCAAATTGAGCCACGCCAGCCCAACCAAACCATCGTCAAAACAAATAGCCAGTAATGGGTTGTCACGCGTGTCATCCAGCAACGCAGCATCCGTTAATGTGCCAGGCGTTAAAATGCGAGTCACCGCACGCGCCACAGGTCCTTTATTCGCGCCAGCTGTTGCCACTTCACCTACCTGCTCACAAATGGCAACCGCTTCACCTAATTTAGTCAGCTTAGCTAAATACTGCTCCGCCGCATGATAGGGCACGCCAGCCATCTTAATTGGCTCGCCATTGCTTTTGCCTCGTTGCGTAAGCGAAATGCCAAGCAAACGTGAAGCTTTCTCCGCATCCTCAAAAAACAACTCATAAAAATCACCCATACGAAAAAACAGCAACATGTCAGGATGCTGCGATTTAAGCGCCAAATATTGGCGCATCATGGGAGTGTGGTTTTCTAGGCTCATCGCTTTATGAATGACCGATATCAGTGCCTTATCACGAGACGCTGAGCTTAAGCGATGGTTTTCATGTCTTTTGTTAAATGGGGCGCTAGCACTCGCAACATTTGCGCGAATACTTTTGGATTGGCGGCAACAATATTACCTGTTTTCAGCCAGCTTTCGTTACCTTCAAAATCACCAACAATACCGCCAGCCTCCTGCACTAATAGCGCACCAGCAGCGATGTCCCATGCTGATAAGTTGAGTTCAAAAAAACCGTCAGAAAAGCCTGCAGCAACATAAGCCAAATCAAGCGCGGCAGAGCCTGGACGACGGATGCCTGTGGTGCTTTTAATCATATCTTTCAGCATAGCCATATAGGTATCTAAATAAGAAAACTCACGGAATGGGAAACCTGTTGCAGTAAGCGCTTCTTGTAATTTAATGCGACTGCCAACCCGAATACGTTTATCGTTTAAAAAAGCACCGCGACCTTTGGTTGCCGTAAATAAATCATTGTGTACAGGGTCATAAATCACAGCCTGCGTTAGCACCCCCTTCTGCTGCAACGCGATAGAAACGCAGTATTGCGGGTAGCTATGCAAGAAATTAGTTGTGCCGTCTAATGGATCAATAATCCAAATATTTTCAGCACCTTCATTAATATCACCACCTTCTTCGCCTAAAAAGCCATGGTCAGGATATGCACTTTTGAGCGTATCAATAATTGCTTTCTCGGCAGTTTGGTCAACTTCACTTACAAAATCATTAAAAGATTTGGTTTGGATTTTTAATTGACCTAAATCACGTGAAGCAAAATTAATAATATCGCCAGCTTGGCGAGCCGCTTTGACAGCGTTAGTTAACATGGGATGCATTTGGCTAATCTTTTTATCTTGAACTAAAGCGGTATTTTAACATCATATTTTCAAGTTAATGGTATAGGTTTTGGAGTATCACGAACCTATACCAATATTGCAAAATTAATGCTAACTGAGTAAACGATCATGTCATCAACAAAAATTTAATCAACAAAAATCAATTAAATAAAAATTAAATTAACGAGCTTTAATTAATCAGGAGCAATGACATTGAAGTCATTAGTAATCGCCTCAGTAGTTGCATCAACAGTTGTAGTCATCTCTGCATGCGCCTTTGATAATAGTGCTTTATCGATTAAAAGGGGTATGGGGTCTAATCCGCAGTTACCTGCTCCGAATTTAGAAAAAATTCCTACTGTTAGTGTTGCCAAAGCCATTGGTTGGCAGCCAAATACCATGCCCATCGTTAATGAAGGGCTGTTAATCAATGCGTTTTCCACCGATTTAAATCATCCAAGATGGCTTTATACGCTGCCAAATGGCGATGTATTGGTTGCTGAAAGTAATTCGCCTGCCAATCTTGACGCGAGTTTTAGTTTGCGTGGGTGGTTTGCGGGCATGTTGATGAAAAAAGCAGGTGCTGGGGTTAAAAGTCCAGATCGCATTATGCTTTTGCGCGATGCGGATAAAGATGGCGTTGCTGAGTTAAAAACCGTTTTTGCGGAAAACCTCACTTCTCCATTCGGCATGACTTTGCTTGACAACACCCTGTATATCGCGAATGCAGATGCGTTAGTCAAGTACGCCTATCAAACTGGCATGACACAGGTTGAGGGCCAATATACCAAAGTAGTCGATTTGCCGGCTGGCATTAATCACCATTGGACAAAAAATGTGATTGCACGTAACGATGGTAAATTAATGGTGACCGTTGGCTCTAATAGCAATGTTGGAGAAAACGGCATGGATATTGAAGAAAATCGTGCGGCTATTTTAGAAATTGATCCAGTTAACCAAACCAGTAAAATCTTTGCGACTGGTTTAAGAAACCCAAATGGCATGGCGATTGAGCAGAAAACAGGTGAGTTATGGACTGTCGTGAACGAAAGAGATCAACTCGGTGGAGATTTAGTACCTGATTATCTAACATCTGTTAAAGAAGGCGGTTTTTATGGATGGCCATATTATTACTATGGTCAACATATTGATTCACGTATCGCGAGTCCTGACCCAGCATTAATCAACAAATCAATCATACCTGACTATGCGTTAGGCTCGCACACAGCCTCTCTTGGCTTGTTAAATACAAGTAAAACAAGTCTTGGGGAATTGTTTTCTGAAGGCATGTTTGTCTCGCAACACGGTTCATGGAATCGCTCACCTAAAAGTGGTTATAAAGTAATTTATGTTCCGTTTGAAAATGGAACGGCTAATGGCGAAAGTATTGATGTAATCACCGGCTTCCTTAACAGTAGTGAAGAAGCACAAGGCCGCCCTGTCGGTTTGGCGCACGATCAAACAGGCGCATTATTAGTCGCAGATGATGTTGGCAACACAATATGGAGAGTCACAAAAAAATAGTATCGGAATATTCCCCCAACGCTTTCAGTCTTAGTCTGATTCGTGCTATCGGTGCTAAAGCTAGCTCCAGCTTTTAGGATGGGCGCTTTTGTTGTTTTACACATCAACGCTATTTGCGCAACACCATCTCGTGTAAGATAACGCATTTCGTTCTAGCCACATTCACAACATCATTCAACATGTCTGAACCAACTCAAGCGGTAGTGTTAAATAATATTCGTATTGTACTTTGCCATACGAGCCATCCAGGCAATATTGGCTCGACTGCGCGCGCGATGAAAACCATGGGGCTCAGTCGTTTATATTTAGTTAACCCAAAACACTTTCCTGATGGTCAAGCCAGGTCATTAGCGGTTAGTGCGACGGATGTACTAGACGATGCAGTTGTAACGTCTTCACTAGAAGAGGCAATAGCGGACTGTCATTTTGTGATTGGTGTTAGCGGCAAAGAGCGTTCACTGTCGCAAGAAGTGATGTCCGTACGTGAAGCTGCAGTTAAAACAAGCGAGATAGCCAATGGTCAACAAGTGGCTTTGGTGTTTGGCACAGAGCAAAGCGGTTTAACAACTGCGGAAGCAAATTGTTGCCATGTGTTAGCCACGATTCCTGCCAATCCTGAGTACACTTCATTAAACTTAGCGCAAGCAGTGCAGATCATGTGTTACGAATGTCGCATCGCACTCACGGGCGATCAAATTCATTATGATGCAAAACCCGTTGCACTGGCTACACAAGATGAGTTAGAACGATTTTATGTGCATTTACAAGAAGTGCTGACGTTGATTGGTTATCTCAATCCCAAAGCGCCTAAGAAATTATTTGATCGGCTACGCCGCCTTTATGCAAGAACACGACTAGAAAAAGAAGAAGTGAATTTATTGCGCGGAATTTTGACACTGACGCAAAAACCAAAAAAACATACTAAATATTAAAGCGGAATCCAGGTTCAGTTTATGGGATTAGCTTGAAGCAATTAAGGTCTGGATTGCTTGGTGACTAACCTACTCGCAAAAAAACAAGCTCACAACGACTTTCTTTTTAGCACTAAAACTAATCAACGCCGTCATCGCTAGCGTAGCTTAGCGTTGCCTAATTGACGGGCTTTGCCCATGCCGTCATGCAGTTTGAAGATGCCATTTTTAATCTGCTTTTATGGAAACAGGTCTTCTAAATATCATCAACGTTGGGTAGGCGCGCTCACCTTTTTTATTATTGTGTAAATCCACAAACACCTTATTAATATTGTGCCATTTGATTATCTTCATGGTGGCGGCTAACTTAAGTCATTGCCTTGTACTGTATCAACGTGCCGCCATTTAAACGACATTGCTAGACATTCTTTCAAGCCATGATGCGCAGCATCCTTGCAGAATTTTGTGACCTGTTCTTTGAAGATAGTCAGGCAAATATCACTTATTGTTTAATGCAAAAGTCTTATTAAGTAATCACTGACTTTTTTGTAAGCGCAGCATTCGCTTGCGCATTACTTTTCTGATACCAATATCCCTATCAAGCTGGGCACATTTAACCTAGCATTTTAGTCAGGAATTATTTTTTATGGCATAATAACTCTTTAAATTAACCACTAAATATCGCTCATGTTTGACCATTTAAAAGAAGACATTTCTATTGTTTTTGACCGCGACCCAGCAGCGCGTACGCATTTTGAGGTGCTCACCACTTACCCTGGCGTGCATGCCTTAATTTTGCATCGCTTCAGTCACTGGTTATGGCAAAAAGAATTATATTGGCTTGGTCGTCTATTGTCACATATTGGACGATTTTTAACGGGGATTGAAATTCATCCAGGTGCAACCATTGGACACCGGGTATTTATTGATCACGGCATGGGCATTGTTATTGGCGAAACCGCCATTATTGGTGATGATTGCACCTTGTATCACGGCGTTACTTTGGGTGGCACATCTTGGAATAAAGGTAAACGTCATCCAACGTTAGAAAATGGCGTAGTCATTGGCGCTGGCGCAAAAGTACTAGGGCCAATTACCATTGGTAAAAATGCAAAAATTGGCTCCAATGCCGTTGTTGTTAGAGATGTGCCAGAAAATGCAACAGCCGTTGGCATTCCTGCGCGGATTTTAGAGGAAGAAAACGCGAAAAAAGCGGCTGAAAAAGCACAGTTCAGCGCTTATGCCATTGGCAATGATGAAAACGATCCGATTAATAAAGCATTGCAACCTTTATTAACAGAAATGAAAGCATTAAAAAAGCAGCTTGCGGCGTTAACGGACATGCCTTCTGAAGAGAAAGTAGCCAAAGCATTCTCTGTGGAGAAAATAAAATCTCCAACCAAGAAAGTCCCTAAGAAAACAATCAAAAAAGAGAGTTGAACTTAAGTCCATAATATTTGACCAAATTAGTAGGTTATTATAAAATGATCAACTAATTTAAGGATTAATCCAACATAAAAATGAGACTGACTACTAAAGGCCGATTTGCTGTGACCGCGATGCTAGACCTCGCGTTAAATGAGATTGATGACGGCGGCATATTAAAACCAGTAACACTGGCAGCAATCAGTGAACGCCAAGATATTTCGCTCTCTTATTTAGAGCAATTATTTAGTCGTCTACGACGTCAAGACTTAGTGACGAGCGTGCGCGGTCCAGGTGGTGGTTACAACTTAGCAAGAACAAAAGCAGACATTTCTGTTTCTGCCATCATTTCAGCTGTTGATGAAAATATCGATGCGACACAATGTGGTGGCAAAGAGAATTGTCACGAGACAGATGGTCGCGAGGGTCGTTGTATGACGCATGAGCTTTGGGCGACGCTTAACACTAAAATTTTAGATTATTTATCCGATGTCAGCTTGGCTGATATGGTGAATGCTCAACATGGAAAAAACAGTGGAACGGTTGTTTTTTCTGCCAGAAAATCGTGCAGTACAAACAAGGCTATCGTGAATGGCTAATGTTTACTTTGATCATAACAGTACAACTGCGCTCAAGCCGCAAGTGCTTGAGGCAATGATGCCCTTTATGATCAATCAACATGGCAATCCAGCTAGTCAGCATAGCTATGGTCGCAATGCATATGAAGCAATTGAGCAAGCGCGTCGTCAAGTGGCACAATCTATTAACGCACAAGCGAACCAAATTATTTTTACGGCCAGTGGTACTGAAGCTAACAATTTTGCCATTACTGGTATAGCGAGCAACTTAGATCAAGCGCAATTATTAACGAGTCAGATTGAACACCCTTGTGTGTCCAATCCTGCTAAAGCTATGCAATATCGCGGTTGGCAAGCAAATACAATTAGCGTAGATAATAACTGTCAATTGAATATGCAAGACTTACAAACACAGCTAGCAGTCCCAACCAACTTGGTATCCGTTATGTTGGCGAATAATGAAACGGGCGCAATACAAGACATAGAAAAAGTAGTTGAATTAGCTGCGGCAAAAAAAGCATTAGTGCATACCGATGCTGTACAAGCAGTTGGCAAAATCACGGTCGATTTTGTGGCATTAGGTGTACATGCAATGACGATATCCAGCCATAAAATTGGCGGACCACTGGGTGCTGGTGCATTAGTACTTAATAAGCGTGTTGATATTCAACCCTTGCTTTATGGTGGTGGGCAAGAAAAAGGTTTGCGCAGTGGAACTGAAAATATTGCCGCGATTGTTGGGTTTGGCGCTGCTTGTGCATTAGCCACAAAATCACTGAGTGATTTTGGTCGCCATACTGAATTATTGCGTAACCAGTTAGAAGCAGGTTTAGCGAGCATGAATGCCATTATTTTCGGGCAGCAAGCCAAACGCTTACCAAATACGAGTTTTTTCGCTTTCGAAAATATTGATGGCGAAACTTTAGTCACCGCATTAGATAAGTTGGGATTTGCCGTTGCTAGCGGCTCAGCCTGTTCTAGTGCAAGTGGCGAACCTAGCCATGTGTTAATGGCAATGGGTGTTGATGCTGACACCGCCCGCGGTGCAATACGGGTTAGCTTTAATGCTAATAATACGACGACAGAAGTCAATGCATTTTTAATTGCATTGAAGCGTGCGCTACAAGAACTCAAGCAAATGACTGCCGTAGCCGCTTAAAGTAGAATATTAATTTAAAGGAAATGAAAACGTAATGGATAGAATGCCAATTTATTTAGACTATTCAGCCACCACACCAGTTGATTTGCGTGTTGCTGAAAAAATGATTCCATACCTAACCGAACAGTATGGTAACCCTGCTTCACGTAGCCATCCTTACGGCTGGACAGCAGAAAAAGCAGTAGAAAATGCACGTGAACAAGTGGCTAAATCAGTGAATGCTGATCCAAGAGAAATCGTTTGGACATCAGGCGCCACTGAATCTAATAATCTTGCCATTAAAGGCGCTGCGAATTTTTATAGTGGTAAAGGGAAGCACATCATCACGGTTGCGACTGAGCATAAAGCGGTGATTGATCCCGTGCGCGATTTAGAGCGTCAAGGTTTCACAGCAACTTTCTTAGCGCCTGAAGATAACGGCTTGGTTGATATTGAGAAATTTAAAGCGGCTATTCGACCTGATACAGTTTTGGCATCAGTGATGTTCGTCAATAATGAAATTGGTGTAATACAAGACATTACTGCAATTGGCAATATCTGTCACGAAAACGGCATTATTTTTCATGTTGATGCCGCACAAGCGACAGGTAAAGTAGATATTGATTTAGAAACATTGCCAGTTGATCTAATGAGTTTTTCAGCACATAAAACCTACGGTCCAAAAGGCATCGGTGCTTTATATGTTCGTCGCAAACCCCGTATTCGTATTGAAGCGCAAATGCACGGCGGTGGTCATGAGCGCGGTATGCGCTCTGGAACATTGGCGCCGCATCAAATTGTTGGTATGGGCGAGGCATTTAGAATTGCACATGAAGAAATGCATACTGAGAATGAACGTATTCGTATGTTGTACGATAGACTGTTAGCTGGCTTAACCGACATTGAAGAGTCATATGTAAATGGAGATTTAAGTCACCGCGTGCCGCATAATTTAAATATTAGCTTTAACTATGTTGAAGGTGAATCGTTGATTATGGCCATTAAAGGCATCGCGGTATCTAGCGGTTCTGCTTGTACTTCGGCCAGTTTGGAGCCTAGCTATGTGTTACGGGCACTTGGTCGCTCAGATGAGTTGGCGCATAGCTCTATTCGCTTTTCAATTGGTCGCTTTACCACGGAAGCTGATGTGGACTATACGATTAAATTGTTAAAAGAAAAAATTGGCAAGCTACGTGAGTTGTCACCCTTGTGGGAAATGTTCCAAGACGGTGTTGATATTTCCAAAGTACAATGGGCAGAACACTAAGTTTTTTATAAACAAACAGTATCTAATTGAATTTTTGAATTAGGAAGCAAAATCAAGGCGGATTGTGGCAGTCAGCCGGCTAGTAAGGCAAGGCAATCCAACGCAAAGTTTGCGAAGTAATTCAAATTTAAAGGAGTAATGAATGGCATATTCAGACAAAGTACTAGACCACTATGAGAACCCGCGTAACGTTGGCTCTTTAGACAAAAACGACCCTAATGTTGGTACCGGTATGGTCGGTGCACCAGCTTGTGGTGACGTAATGAAATTAATGATTAAAGTCAATGATGCAGGTTTAATTGAAGACGCGAAATTTAAAACGTATGGTTGCGGCTCTGCAATTGCTTCTAGCTCGCTAGTCACTGAGTGGTTAAAAGGCAAAACAGTGGATGAAGCTTACGAGATTAAAAATTCTGCTATTGCAGAAGAGTTGGCTTTACCTCCAGTCAAAATTCACTGCTCTGTATTAGCCGAAGATGCAATTAAAGCGGCTGTCGCTGACATTAAAGCAAAACAAGCGGCTGTTAAAGAGGCATTGTAATGGCGATTAGCTTGACCTCAATTGCAGCGCAACGCGTAGAAAAATTTCTTGCCAATCGTGGCAAAGGCATTGGTTTGCGTTTGGGTGTTAAAACCACAGGCTGCTCTGGTATGGCTTATACCTTAGAGTTTGTTGATGAGTTGCACGATGAAGACATGACCTTTGAAAGTCATGGCGTTAAAGTCATCGTCGATCCAAAAAGCTTGGTTTACATTGATGGCACTGAGCTAGACTTTACCAAAGAAGGCTTGAATGAAGGCTTTAAATTCAACAATCCAAATGTTGCTGATGAGTGTGGCTGCGGGGAAAGTTTTACTGTTTGAGCGTGGGTGTGAATGAGAACTACTTTGAGCTTTTTACGCTCAAGCAATGTTTTGTTATTGATCTTACTGCATTAGAAAGCCACTATCGTCAAATTCAGTCTGAAGCACATCCTGACCGTTTTGTGACCGCTTCATCGAGTGAAAAATTAAAATCAATGCAACTGGCAACACTTGCGAATGAAGCATACCAAACGCTCAAAAAACCAGCTACTCGAGCAAAGTACTTGCTCACGCTCAATCATATTGACGCCACGCAAGAAACTAACACTAGTATGCCTGCCGATTTTTTAATGCAGCAAATGGAATGGCGTGAAGCTTTGGAAGATTACAAAGTGGCAAAAGACGTTGATGGCTTAGAAAACTTAATGAAAGAAATGCAACAAATGGCTAGCGCATTAACGAATGAGTTGAACCATCTGTTTGATGAAAAAAACGACTTAACCAGCGCAACTGCAACAACGCGAAAACTAATATTTATAGACAAAGTGTGTGAAGACATTCATAAAGCCATCACGCAAATAGAAGACTAATGGCATTACTACAAATTTCCGAACCTGGCATGAGCGCCGAGCCACACCAGCACAAACTGGCGATTGGTATCGATCTGGGCACAACTAACTCCTTAGTAGCAACGGTACGCAGCGGCATGAGCACGGTATTACAAGACGAACACGGTCGCTCATTATTACCATCCGTTGTGCGTTACACGGATAATGGCGTGGTAGTGGGCCATCAGGCACAAGCCAAGCAAAGTGAAGACCCCATTAATACCATTGTTTCGGTCAAACGATTTATGGGTCGAAGCATGAAAGATATCGCCGATAAGGCGCATATTCCTTATCGTTTTGTTAGTAACAATACGTCAGAAAGTATGTTGCAACTCCACACGCGTGCTGGTTTAAAAAGCCCTGTTGAGATTTCTGCTGAGATTCTAAAAACACTAAAAACGCGCGCTGAAAAAGCATTAGGCGGCGAATTAACTGGCGCCGTGATTACAGTACCCGCTTACTTTGATGACGCACAACGCCAAGCGACGAAAGATGCTGCGCGCCTTGCTGGATTGCATGTACTACGTTTATTAAACGAACCAACTGCCGCGGCTGTTGCTTATGGCTTAGACAATGCAGCTGAGGGTGTTTATGTTATTTATGATTTAGGTGGCGGCACATTTGATGTCAGCATCTTGCATTTATCTAAAGGTGTGTTTGAAGTGTTGGCAACCAATGGCGATTCAGCATTGGGTGGTGATGATTTTGATCATCGCATTTACTGCTGGGTACTAGACCAAATACGCGAACAAAATCCAAATAAAAATCCATTAAACGAAGAAGACACCCGTTTATTACTCACAAAAGCACGCCAAGCTAAAGAGTGGCTGACTGACAATGATGAAGCGCAAATCATTGGAAAATTAAGCGACGGTTACCCGATTGATGTTATTTTATCTGCCGATACGTTAATTGAACTAACGCAAAACTTAGTCAATAAAACACTCAGTCCTATGCGCAAAGCAATGCGTGATGCTGGTCTAGCATTAAGTGAAATTAAAGGTGTTGTTATGGTTGGCGGTGCAACGCGAATGCCGCATGTACGCCATGCAGTACAAGATTTTTTCCAGCAAGAACCCCTAACCAATTTAGATCCAGATAAAGTGGTGGCATTAGGTGCGGCGATACAAGCTAATGTGTTAGCTGGCAACCGCAGTGATGAAGATCTATTGCTATTGGATGTTACCCCGCTTTCACTTGGCTTGGAAACGATGGGCGGTTTAGTCGAAAGGGTAATTCCGCGCAATTCAACGCTACCAGTGGCGCGTGCGCAAGATTTTACAACATTTAAAGATGGCCAAACCGCCATGAGCATTCACGTGCTACAAGGTGAACGTGATTTGGTTAGCGCTTGCCGCTCCTTGGCGCGATTTGAATTGCGTGGCATACCGCCAATGGTGGCTGGCGCTGCCCGCATTCGCATAACCTTTCAAGTGGATGCTGATGGACTATTATCGGTTAGCGCCCGTGAAGAAACCAAAGGAATAGAAGCGAGCATTACCGTTAAGCCATCCTACGGCCTGAGCGAAGATGAAATCACTGACATGTTAAAGTCATCATTTGGGTCAGCTGAAGCAGAAAAGCTTGCGCGTGCTTTAGCAGAAGCAAAAGTAGATGCGATGAGCATTATCAGTGCCATTAACATTGCATTAGTACAAGATGGACAGTTATTGTCTGACCCAGAAAAAGATGAAATTCAACATTCGATTCAATCACTAGAACAGATTCTCAATACTGAAGATAGTCATGCTGTGCATGCTGCAACAGCAGCGCTTAATGAAGCGACTGGAAACTTTGCAGCAAAACGCATGGATGCTAGTGTTAGCCGCGCTTTAGCTGGTAAAAATATTGATGAAGTAGACTTTAAATAATGTACTTAATAATTAACAAGCTGAGAAAAGAAACATGCCGCAAATAATCGTATTACCACATGAAGAACTTTGTCCTAAAGGTGCTGTGTTTGAAGCCAAAAAAGGCGAATCCATTTGTCAAAATCTATTAGACAATCATATTGATATTGATCATGCCTGCGATCAAGTCTGCGCTTGTACTACCTGTCATGTCATTGTGCGCGAGGGCTACGCTACTTTAAATACAGCTGAAGATGCGGAAGATGATTTACTGGACAAAGCGTGGGGATTAGAACCAAAATCGCGTTTATCATGCCAAGCAATTGTAGATGAAACCAATTTAGTTATTGAGATTCCTAAATATTCTATCAATATGGCAAAAGAAGGTCATCGCTAGTTAACGCATAACGCGTAAAAAAAGGTGGAATATCCACCTTTTTTTACGTCATCATTTAAATGCCATTTGTTTTATAAACCCACAAACGTATCTTCCAAAAATCTAACTTTACCCGTCGCAATATCATAAACCGCACCAACAATACCGATGTCTTTTGCTTGCGTCATATCTTCTAAGATATCACTGCAACGCAAAATACTCTCAATTTGATATTTTACATTCAGCTCACAAACTCTCTGTACAAAATCAGCATTTTTTGAAGTACGGTCTTCTTTAGCTTTAATTGTTTTTTCGTGTCGAATAGACGGTTTAATCATATTAATAATCTCACCAATATGTCCATCTTTAAAATCATCACAGGCTGCTTTTACAGCACCACAACTGGTATGACCCATCACAACAATCAGTTTTGCCCCTAAATACTTGCTGCCAAACTCAAGGCTACCAATCGCTTTATCTGAGGCAATATTACCTGCTAAACGAACACTAAAAATATCGCCTAAAGCTTGGTCAAATAACAATTCCACAGGCGCCCGTGAGTCACTACAACTCAACACTGACGCAAATGGGTGCTGTTCATTTTGGGTGAGCTTAATCAATGATTTAAAGTCTTTATCATCTTCATTCTGATTAACAAATCGTGAATTACCTTCCGTCAGAATATTGAGTGCTTCTGCTGGGGCCATTTTGTCACGGTTAATAAGGGGATGCTTATACATTGAAACCTTTCTATTAATTTAAAAAAATACGCTCATTACTTAAGATTGAGGGGTGATGAAACCAATGGTCTCGACATCAATATTTTTAAGTTTTGCATGCAGATGATAGTCACGTATAAATTCAGCAACATCATAAGAAATAGACTTGGTTTTTGAACAATCAATCACAACCTTGACGCCTTTAGGAATTGCCTCTAAAGCCTCAATAATGCTCGGTTTATTAAAGAAAGAAACCTCTTGCGCCAACTCAATATGGTGTACAAGTCTGCCATCCTCAGTAGACTGTCGCTCTTGCATGTAATGCGAATTACGATAGCTATGATGCAATGTAAACAAGACACCTACAGCAAGTCCTAGGCCAATTCCAGTCAATAGATCAGTTAACAAAATCGCGATAACAGTCGTTACAAATGGAGCAAATTGCTCCCATCCTAATTTATACATTTGTTTAAACAAGCTGGGTTTGGCAAGTTTATAACCAACCATAATTAAAATAGTGGCCAAACTTGCCAATGGAATCATGTTTAATAAGCTTGCAATCGTTATTGCGCTTAGTAATAACCAAAAACCATGCAATATTGCCGACAACTTACTTTGAGCACCAAATGTGATATTAGCAGAACTTCGTACGATGACTTGTGTGATTGGCAAGCCACCAATCAAGCCAGAAATAATATTACCAATCCCTTGTGCCTTTAACTCTAAATTAGTTGGCGTTACACGTTTGATTGGATCTAATTTGTCTGTTGCTTCTACACAGAGCAATGTTTCCAAACTAGCGACAATGGCCATCACAAGTGCAATTTTATAAATCTCAATATTGGATAATTGTGAAAAATCAGGAAAAGTAAACTGATTAACAAACTCACCAAGCCCATTTGAAACTGGTAAGTCAACCATTTGCGAAGGCAGCAAACTAAAATTTAGCATGTTAGTTTCAAATAGATAATTAAACAAAATACCCACTAGCACCACTACAATTGGACCTTGCAATATTTGGAATAATTTGTGCTTTTTGGTTAATAGCGTATCCCACAGAATCAGAATGGTCATGGAAACCGCCGCAATAAGCAAAGCACCAGGCGTTAATAAATTCCAGGCATCCATTAGTGCAGAAAAAGTATTACTACCATCCGCCTCAAAGAATGACTTACTGCTTTTAAGGGTTAAGTCATAGCCTAACGCATGTGGAATTTGTTTAAGAATAATCAATAATCCGATGCCCGTTAACATGCCTTTAATGACCGAAGATGGCACAAAATAGGCGATAAAACCTGCTTTAAAAAAACCGAGTAAAAACTGGAGAATACCTGCAATTACAACGGCTAATAAAAATGCCTCAAAAGATCCGAGTGAGGAAATTGCCGCCAGTACAATCACCGCCAATCCAGCACCAGGGCCACTCACGCCTAATTGAGATCCACTGATCATCCCAACAATAATGCCGCCAACAATGCCAGCAATTACACCAGAAAATAGTGGTGCCCCAGAAGCCAAAGCGATACCAAGACATAAAGGCAGTGCCACAAAAAATACAACGATACTCGCTGGAAAGTCACTCTTAAACTCTTTGAAAAAACTGCTTAAATTCATGTTTGTTAATCCTTATTAATATCATTATTACTGTGCGAGTTTATAGCTGGCGGTTTCAAGGATGAGGTGCAAAAAGAGCAGCATGATGCTGCCTAAAATCAAAAGCGTCTGGCGTAAACACCTTGTACCTGAGCGTTGAATGACTGCTTAAAACGAAAAATGAAGTGATTAGTTACAATCACTACCAGTGAAGAAATTACTGAGTCAAGTTAACGACATTAGCCATCATTTTGGTACTTATTCTAGTCTTAACGCGAGTCTAACGCTATATTTTAAGCTACATTTCATCTTATTCATCTGTGGACATTGTTTAACAAACTAATGTTCATCTTTCTATCAATGACTGAATCATCATTCAGATTTTGCATCAGACTCGGTTGAGGCAAACGAATATACTGGGCAATCATATTCCAGCCTAATTATCTTTTTTTCTGTTTAATCAATCATTAAACAGCTCTAAGAAGGGTGAACTATTGCTCGCCTTTTATTTCACTATTCAAAGTTGTAATTGATATATGGTCTTTTGCTTTTGAACTGTCTATTCAATCGTTTAGAAGCATCAGACTCTTCCTCATCAACATAAGTCGCACCTTGCCAATCAGCATCTGCAGAATTTGCATCTTTATTGTTGACCGCAGGGTTATGAGCAGCTCTACGGCTAATAAATTTTAGTCTTAGTGCATTATTCACATCTTGATCAGCTTGTGTAGCTTCTGCTAAATATAATGGTTCAATAGATTGAGTGTTTTGCACATGACTATCTGCATACGCATGCACAGAAAACCCTAAGATTAAAGCGCTTAATAGTGTTAATTTTTTCATTTGATACGCCTCAGTTATTAAGATTAGTGCATAAAGCTTTTTTGTTTCTGTCACGCTTTATGATGAAAGCTATTTTGCGCTTCTGACACAATAAAAAATCCACCAGTATACCTATATCGGCATAGTGGAAGAATTAGGTTAATTGTTACCGTCATTTAAGTAACGTTTGAAACAAAAAACCCTGCCATTTTTGACAAGGGTTTCTTCATATTGGTGGCCCCTCTGTGCGTCGAACACAGCACCTACCTGTAATTTAACATTTCTTGAATAATTCAAGCGTTACTTAACTAATGGTCGAGCCAAATTTAATTTCTATATTTCATTTTCAGAATAATCAGATGTCTACTGAAATCCTGCGGGCAGGTTGGAAGTTAAGAAACGTTTAAAAAAGTAGGGCTAGCCAACCTGTTTATTTAGACATTTTTTCTTTAGTCCAGTCAGAAGCTTTTTCTAAATCTTTTCCAGCACCTTTAACAGTGGCACAGGCTGTAAGAGAAATCAAAACCAACAACAACAATATATTTTTCATAGCAGCATTTCATATAAACGTGAATATTATTTATATTACTCTGTTTAGAATCTTTAATCTTTTAATCTTTTAAGCATAAAAAATTTTGCGGTTTCCCCCCCAAAAAACCACACATCAGTTGCGCATTGAAAATTTAAACGAAAAAAATGGCTAGCTTTTCAAGTAACCATTTTAATCTACAACAAATTCTGGTGACTGTGCGGGGATCGAACCCGTGACAAATGAATTAAAAGTCCGCCGGTCTACTCGCTGAGCTAAGATTTAAATTAATTAACCATTTAACTTGAAAATATCTGTTACCAAAAAGCCTTATCATTTTTAATCAGACCTTGAATTTGAGTTAACGTCATTTTCTAAAAAGTGCATATTAATTGCTAATATTATTTAAATATCTTGCCATGCAATAATTAACGCTCACTATTTTGCATTGCTAAACCCACTATTTTTTGCACCAAATTCTGAAACTGCTCACTGGTTTGGGCTGCGTCTCTAAATGCCTCACCGCTAATTGTAATCATGCCAGCACGTACAATAACCCCAGTTTTACTGTCGGTAATTTTGCTTTCTACTAGCAGTACAGGTGATTTTTTCTCCTTGCCTACTGCATAGGATACTACTTTAAGCGCAGCTGAAATCGGCAGAATATTGCGCGGTTTAAAGCCCTCGCTTTCCAAATCGGCGCCAGATATTGAAACAGCTATTCTCAATACATCTGATGCTGGTTCATCAGCTATTTTGAATGTGGATTGTCCGATACGATCTCTTATTGATGCTGCTAAAGCGGTACGAGTCTGTTCAACGATATCAGGTGTTATTTTCTCGTCTACTTCTCCTTGGTTGATAATAACTGAATCAATAATCACCGCGTTGTACATCAAAGGATCAAAATCAATCTTTGTGTAACGATAAGCTTTGGTGCCATCGGGGCTTTTAACAGGCTGCAAAATACTGTAATCAGGTAAAAAACCTGACTGTGGTTTTACTTTTTCAGATAGTTTAGTTTCCCCCTTCGCACTCGTGCTTATCGCCATTATTAACATTAGCGCAATGACAATTGGTGTACTTAATTTATGCATCATTAATTCCTTTTCATCGTATTTAGATAATTTTTGAAATTTATTATAAATGATAAAAATATTAAAAATGCTATTATTACGCGTGAATATAAACGCATTTTGTAGTTATCCCACTTCAATCATTAGATTTTTTATTTTTTAAAGAAAGGCTTTTATGAAAAAATTAACCATCCTACTCATCGCTTTGGGCGCTTGTGTTAGCCAATTAGCAGTCATTAATACTGCTTTTGCCGATGAATCAAGCAAAGCCCAACAAATTGAAGATAAATTCAAAGCAGCTGATCAAAACAATGACGGGCAACTTACGCTAGAAGAAGCCAAAGCAGGTATGCCACGTGTTGCTAAAGCCTTCGCAAAAATTGACAAAGATAACAAAGGTTATGTCACTGTGGAATTAATTAAGGCAATGTCAGGAAATTAAACTCTTAGTGTGATATCTGATTGTTCCGAGAGTTTGAGCTATACCAAATCCACTTAATAGTCGCACTGCCGCTCCGCATTGCACTCACGTAAGTCAATATTTAGCGGGCGATCAGCAGGGTGTGAGTGGCGATTTCGACTTTTACAGGTATACCAGTGATTTAAGTGCTTGCGCTTAAAAAAGTAACGTATTTTGTGGAAGTTATTCAGATAACAGTCGTTTAAGTGACGCTTCAGCTTGGTCAACTCGCACCAAGTTTTACAGAGATCCCACAGTAAAAGTCTCCACTCAAACAGCTTAACGACCGATGAGTGCAATTTTGTTAGTTAAAAATTGCTTAATGTTTACTGTTTAGTCCCTATAACAACATGCTGAATATATCAAAAAGAGCAAAGATAATTAACTATGCAATCAGGCAGCATCAGAATTGAATAGTTAAAAAATCTATCCATATTTAGCAATAAACTTCTCAATTTCATCATTTAATTCTGCGTGGGCGCTAAGACCATTAATCCAACGACTTGGAATAGCCTGCACACCTAAAGATGCGCCAAGTATAGCGCCAAGCATGGCTCCTCGATGGCAGTTATCACCTCCAACATTGGTGTTAGCAATCAGCGCATTTTCAAAATCATCATGGTATCGAGCTGTTAGGTAAAGTACAGATGGAAATGATTGGTCGATATAGCATGCAGGGCTTAGTATCCCGCCAATAACATCAAGATCTGTACTGTTTTTGAGGCGAACAGTCTCAATTACTTTAGCTGCTGGAAAACCAAGTCTGCTAGCCGCTGCGCAGACGAGCTGCTCTGTATCAGGATTCATATCATGAAAAATATGAAACAGTAAGCTACTTAGTTCAAGGGTATGGTGTTCAAGCAAATGTGAATTGTGTGTTAGAAGCTGTTGCGTTAAGGCAGCGGTGTTGGTAGTGGCTAAATCTCCATCACGTAACGTCGCCATGATCACTAGTGGCAAGCTGACCAAACCTCCTATAGAAGCTGTGTCATGACCCTCTATTCCTGCGCACTTTTCGGGGGCGATGCCCTTTGCATAGTTTGAAAAAAAGTCGCGATGGTAAGATTCTGCGTAGGTATCGTTGTGCCGATCTGGCTCTGTCATAAAACGAATGTATTCTTGCAAAAAGTCGTTTGAGTCGTAATAACCTTTAGTCACAAGCGAGCGCAATAATAGACGAGCACACAATAAATTAAGGGTGTTATCGCCAGCTTTCATACCCTGATGGTAATGGCGATTGGGTTGACCCCAGTGATGTTTTTTTCCTTTTAGGATCACCTCACCTACAATGTCTCCAACTTGCGAGCCACGTCCAGCTTTGCCAGTATTCGCTAATGCCATGATAGAGTTAGGATGATGCGCCTTAGGTGCTTGGTAATCACGTATTTGACCAAAATCTTGCCATAATGCAGCGATGTTGTAATACCAATGCACGGGCATCGCCAATGCATCACCCACAAACATTCCCCAAAGGGCGCCCCGCATGCGATTTGCTTTACTGGTTGCAGTATTACTCACGATATATCCTTAGCTATTATTTTTATGTATCAAAAAATCAACTATATAGGCTTTTATTTTAACTTTAAGTTCAAGCGGCATTAACTTGAAAAAATGCTTAAAATCTCAATACAGCTTTTTCAAAGTTTTATGCAATAAAAAAAGAAGATGAAATTATATTTTTATACGTTATGCAAAATTTTTACCGAACACCACTTAAAATTTATACTGCGATTGAGCAGAACTAGTTTTTAAAAAACTGATCACATCGCATATCGCAACTTATTTTATTCAGTGGATACTAAAATGCTTACTTGGCAAGATATAGAAAAATTTGTAACTCACGGCAATCCTCCAGCCAATGAGCGCGTTGTAAAAACGGCTGAGCAATGGCGCAGTTTACTCAGCAAAGACGTGTATGAAGTGACCCGTAATGCAGGTACTGAACACCCCTTTAGTTCACCCATGTGCACGCACTTTGAGCCTGGTGTATATGCTTGCGCTTGTTGTGACACATTGTTATTTGACTCAACTGAGAAGTTCGACTCCGGAACAGGGTGGCCTTCATTTACACAGCCCATTGATGAAAATACTGTCGCTTACTTTAATGACAACAGCTTGAGTCGCTTGCGTGTGGAAATTACCTGTAATACTTGTGACGCCCATTTAGGTCATGTCTTTCCAGATGGTCCTGCTCCCAGCAGGCTTCGCTACTGTGTCAATGCGTTATCACTAAAACGTAAAGCCTAATTTAACTCTACTAACCCAGTTAATCATTCATCCATCATACTTGAGTAAATTCTGAGACTGCTGCACGCGCCACATTTCAGCATAGCGTTGGCCCTGTGCTAGCAGTGATTCATGTGTTCCTCTCTCTACAATCTCACCTGCTGACATGACTAAGATTTGATGTGCATGGGTAATGGTGGATAGGCGGTGTGCAATGATCAAAGTTGTGTGGTTTTTTGCAAGTTCATTTAATTCTTTTTGAATAAAACGTTCAGTCTCAGAATCAAGAGCAGAAGTTGCTTCATCAAAAACTAGCAGTGCTGGGTTTTTGAGTAGCGTTCTTGCAATCGCAATACGCTGTTTTTCGCCACCAGAGAGTTTTAGTCCTCTCTCACCGACATCGGTGTTGTAACCATGAGGTAAGCGCATGATAAATTCATGGATTTGCGCAGATTTTGCTGCCCCCTCGATTTCAGATTGAGTGGCGCCTGGCTTGCCATAGCAGATATTAAAACCAATAGTGTCGTTAAATAGTACCGTATCCTGCGGCACTATCCCTATGGCTTGTCTTAGGCTTGCTTGTTTGACCGTTTTAATATCTTGATTATCGATATAAATAGCGCCAGATTGCACATCGTAAAAGCGAAATAACAATCGTGACAAGGTACTTTTACCCGCACCACTGTGTCCAACAACTGCAGTCGTTTGGCCAGGTAGCATCTCAAAAGTCAACTGATTCAAAATGCCGCGATTTTGCTCGTAATAAAAGCAGACATTGTTAAAGTTCACCTGTGGCCCTAACGCGTTCGAGTGAATTTGCAAGACCTTTGCATCAGGGGCATCCGCTATTTCCTGATCGGTTTCAAGCAGTTTGAACATTTTATCGATATCTGTTAAAGATTGTTTCATCTCACGATACAGCACACCTAGAAAATTAAGTGGGATGTACAATTGAATCATTAGCACATTGACTAATACCAAATCACCGATGGTCATTTGCCCGCTAGCCACTCCGCGACTGGCCAGTCCTAAAATACAAATTAAGCCAATCACAATAATGCTTTGCTGGCCAAAATTTAAAAAAGCTAACGATCTTTGCGATTTAATTGCAGCTTGTGCGTAATTTTTTAGATTTTCTCCATAACGGGCAGATTCATATTCTTCATTGCCAAAATACTTCACCGTTTCAAAATTAATCAAAGAATCGACCGCATTCTGGTTGGCTTTAGAATCTAAATTATTCATTTCGCGTCTAAAGTGTGTACGCCACTCTGTTACCATCACGGTAAATACAATATAACAAAACAATGCGATGAAAGTGACCACCACAAACCAAATATCATAAGCATAAAAAAAGTAACCCAGCACCATGGCTAGCTCGATAAGCGTAGGAATAATGCTGTAAAGAGAGAATGAAATTAACGATTGAATACCGCGTGTGCCTCGCTCAATGTCTCTCGTCATCCCACCTGTTTGACGAGACAGGTGAAACCGCAAGGACAAAGCATGCAGATGGTTAAAAACTTGCAACCCGACCTGTCTTATCGCATTTTCAGTCACTTTAGAGAAAATTAATTCACGCAGTTCTGCAAACAGTGAGGCTGATAGCCTTAATAACCCATAGCCCACAACTAAGCTCACAGGCACCACCAGCAATGCTTGCGGTGTGGTATTAATGCTCATGGCATCTACAATTCTTTTGAGCATAACGGGTACGCCCAAGTTTGCTGCCTTAGCAACGATTAGGCACAACAAGGTAAATACAATTCGTGCCTTGTAATCTGTTAAATACGGTAATAAATTTTTAATGACCTTCCAATCCTGTGATTGGCGTTTTTGAATCAGTGGGCTAGATTCTGTTTTAAAGTGCTGCATATAGCGTATTTAAGTCGTTTCCTGTAAGGGTTTTATAAAAGGACGTATAAATAGTTTAAAAAGAGGATCCTTTAACATCCTTCGAGTTTTAGGGTTTGCACTTTGTAGCCCATTTGGATGCAATGTCGATTGATTTGTAATCATCTGAGAGGCCTAATAAGCGGTTATTTGAGTATGACAACTGAGAAAGCGTTCATCATACTTTTGCGTTGTAAGCAAGCCGTCTATGTCAGATTCATAAAATCCATCTAGTGTAATGATGTCGCTAATAACTGCTTCATTTTTCATTGAATGCCATGCTTATGTAATTGCCTTTGGAACGGAAAAATCCTGATTAGCTCAGCGCATCGGCATGCAATCAGTCACCTTAAATCAGGCTAATCTTCTATCATATTTGAATGATTGCGAAGCCTCTTGTGTAATGCTTCGCTCAAAAGCGCGAATCGATATATGGATCAATGTATTCGTTCCCAAAGAGTGACTTCGGAGAGGCTATGTTGAAACTTGTGACGCGTTTCACGAATTACAAAAGGGATTTCAACGGGGCTCTGTATGAGCTTGAAGTGTTTGCCAAGCAGCGCTTTCAGACCATCGAGTGTAGTCACATTTTCGCCATCTCGCTTAAAGCCACCAATCCATTCTTCTCGCGGGGTATGCTCTTCTAGCCATGTGTACGGTGAAGTAATCATTAACACGCCGCCAATATTTAAACGCTCATGAATGGTGCTTAAGAATTGGCCTGGGCTGTAGAGTCGGTCTATTAAATTTGCAGCAAGAATAAAATCGTACCCTGTAAATTGTGGCTTAAGGTTACAAGCGTCTCCTTGCCAGAATTCTACTTTGTGCGCCACGTCCTCTAATTCAAGCTCTGCTAAGTACCGTTCTTGATAGCTGACTAAATCACCTTCATTCACCATGGTGTAGCGCAATACGCCTTGTTGCGCCAACTTGAGGGCTAGGCCGATAAAGCGTGCAGAAAAATCAATACCTGTCACATGATCAAAATGTTTCGCTAGCTCAAATGTTGCACGCCCAGTTGCACAACCTAAATCTAATGCAGTTTTGGCTGGTTTTGATTGAAGTCTTTGTATAGCGAAATCGCTGAGTGCTTTTGGGAAGTTAGGTACATGATGATAAATGCCACCATAGTGAAACTCCGCATATTCAGATAGCTGCTTGTCAGACTCATAATGTGAAGCGTTATCTTCGATTGGGGTATCAGTCATAATATAGCGGAATCCTGCATGTTGAAAAAAATGTCGTCTAAATGCATACCGTGCACTTTTAATCGACTCGTTACCTGTTGAAATCCAAGAGCCGCCTTTAATAAGATTATGCCGACCATCAAAAGTAGGCGTTGTAAAATCATCATAAAAAGGATGCACTTTGAAACCATCGAATGGGAAAATGGCGGTTTCTGTCCATTGCCAAACATTACCAACCGCATCATACAATTCACCATGGGCAAACTGGTCTACGGGACAAGGTGATGCAAAATGATCTATAAAAAGGTTTGCATTCATGCTGTTCGCTACCTTATCGTCTGACAAGCCAGCATGGTCGTAGATACTATACCACTCATGCTCCATTGGCATGCGCACTACCTTGCCCAATCGAATTGACTGCCATTTGCAAAACGCTTTTGCTTCATGGTAATTGACCTCAACCGGCCAACTCCAAGGCATATCGACTTCCGATGTCATTAATCTTAGTTTCCAACTATCCTCATTTTTTATCCAAAACGTCGGATGCGTTGCCTGCGTATATTGTCGCCAACCAAGTCCCTCCTCTTGCCAGTATTGGTCATCTTGATAGCCACCCGCGTCTACAAAGGCTAAAAATTCAGCGTTAGAAGTGAGATACTTTGATGCTTGAAAAGCAGGACAATGCATTTTAAATTGACCGTATTCGTTATCCCAGCCGTAGTATTCGGCTGATTTATTTAACACTATATCCCTTGCTGGAATATCGACGAAGGTGTTCACTGGTGGGGTCACATCAATCGCTAGGCACGGCATCCAATCCGAAGATTGTTGTAGCAGAGGTAAGGCCTGCTGACGAATTAATACCGAGCTGGTTTCTAAGTGAATACGCTCATGCTCGATACCCATTAAAACTGTCCACCACGGGCTGTTCCAATCAATTGGTAGATTTAACGGAAGTCTGCAAATTAACGCATCTACCACTAAGCGCACTTTGGCACGATACGCTTTTACCTCAGCGGGCGTGGGCCAACTATAGTTCATCTCATTAACATCGTCCCAACCCATTTCGTCCACGCCAACAGCGAACATGGACTCAAATTGTGGGTTGACGTGCTCGGTGATTAAACCAGCCAAAATCAATTTATTGATAAAAAAAGTATTGGTATGACCATAATAAAAAATGAGTGGATGCCGTAAGTGAATGGATTTGACGTAATAAGCCTCATCATTTTTTAATGTTTCAAATAGGCTTTCATACAAATTTGACGTTTGATGAAAATAAGCGCGAATCTTCTCGCGAGTGACGGGAATTTTATTATTAGTTAAAAAGATGCTTCGATTTAAAAGTGAGTTCATAGTTTCGGGGACTGGTTGAATAATGTTTTTAACAAATTATTTGGATAAAATCTGACGGAAAATTTTAAAGTACTTGGTGCATATTGTTGTCGTACTCACAATTTAATTGTTGGAAAACAATCAAAGTCGGGAGCTTTTTTTAATGTAGATTTGTGTCGCTGCTGGATCAGTTTTAAACCTTTTTAATATTTTTTGTTGATAAAAAACTGATATATTTCGCGCATTCTATGTCTCAACTATTCCGCTAGGTAGGTTTTGACTTAGAGAATTAATTGGGGTTTGCTGCACGCAATGTTCATCAGCATTTGATCATGCTCATATAGGGCTACCGCATTCCACTCCTCAATCTCATTGTCACTATCATTTAACTTGCTCTAGCATGGCCGCTCTCATCAAAATTATTTGCAAGCGTGCGGTACTTATCCCGTACACCATCATATTCGATCTGTGTTGTTGAACACAGTTTTTTATCGCCAGCGTTGGTGCGAACGGTATTAAAGTCGCTGAGCACCCACATTTTCACGTTAGTTTCAGTTTTTACCAAGTGATCCAAATCAGCAAGTATCGTATATTCATCACCACGTCAAAGCTCTGACCACTCAGCCCCTCCACTGTTACTGCCTAAAATTAACAGCAAGCCTAATAGCAGTTTTTTCATTGATTTAACTTCTCAAGTTTAAATCAGGTTTAGGTTTGGAAAAATCTTTCATGTAAACGTTCAATCAAACTGTACAAATATTTGCCCTAATACTCGATCTCAAGTTTGGCAAAGGTGCATTTAATTTATGCTTGCGGCAAAGTATGGCTAATTGAAAAGTTCAGTTACCTTTAACCCTATCCCAGACAACCTATCGTGAATTAACTCTAATCTAATAATTGGGCTATCCAACATGATACGTTGTTTTTGAATCAAAGGCAGATCCATCAGCGCTACCCAGAGATTGCTCCCCCACGATGCATCATCAAATTTATACGCCTAAACAACAGAAATATTACTAGGCGAAATATTTAGGCTGAGTAAGGATTCAACAAACCTTTGTAAACTATGACTAGTCCATTCTAACTCTTCAGGTCCAACTAGAACTGGATCATTAAAGAGATCAACTGAATCGCCCCATCTACATTAGACACTTTCCAGCCTTTGGACATCCCAGACTTAAGTAGCCATTGCTTAGTTTATCAATCGTAGCGCAG
>Ga0105054_10002738_pt1 | contig 27862 bp, 23 predicted proteins | sample BON02_FD_78091 | JGI IMG/M metagenome (GOLD analysis project Ga0105054, IMG submission 78091) | Freshwater microbial communities from Lake Bonney liftoff mats and glacier meltwater in Antarctica - BON-02 (megahit assembly) | ecosystem: Environmental > Aquatic > Freshwater > Ice > Glacier...
CGCATCCGCGATATCGATGCCATGGACCTGACCCTCACCATCGAGGCGGGCGCCACGCTGAAGGCCGCCCAGGTCGCCGCCGCCGAGGCCGGCTGCCTGCTGCCGCTGTCGATCGGCTCGGAGGGCACCGCCCAGGTCGGCGGCATCCTGTCCACCAATGCCGGCGGCAACAACACCGTGCGCTACGGCAATGCCCGCGACATGGTGCTGGGGCTGGAGGTGGTGCTGCCGGACGGGCAGGTGTGGAACGGGCTGCGCCGGCTGCGCAAGGACAACACCGGCTACTGTCTGCGCCAGTTATTCGTCGGTGCGGAGGGCACGCTGGGCATCATCACCGCCGCCGTGCTGAAGCTGGTGCCGCGCCCGCGCGAGGTGGAGGTGGCGATGTGCGCCGTGGCCTCGCCCGAGGCGGCGCTGGCGCTGTTCAACCGGGTGCAGACGCACGACCCGGCGGCGATCCAGGCATTCGAATACATGTCCGGCCTGGGGCTGCGCTTCGTGCTGACGCATATCCCGGGTGCCAGCCTGCCGCTGGCCACCCCGGCCGAGCACTACGCCCTGATCGAACTGGCCACGCCGCGCCCCAATGCCGGGCTGCGGGCGACGCTGGAGGAGGTGCTGGAGGCGGCGATGGCGGCCGGCGAGGTGCTGGACGCGGTGATCGCCGAGAGCGAGGCCCAGCGCGCCGCCCTGTGGCGCCTGCGCGAGGAGCATTCGGAGGCGCAGAAGCGCGAAGGCGCCAGCGTGAAGAACGACGTCTCGGTGCCGGTCTCCCGCGTGCCCGAGCTGATCCGCCGCGCCACGGCGGCGTGCGAGGCGCTGATGCCCGGCATCCGCGCCGTGCCGTTCGGGCACATGGGCGACGGCAACATCCACTTTAACCTGGAGCAGCCGGTGGGCATGGACCCGGCCGCCTTCCTGGCCCAGGACCACGCCATCATGGACACGGTGTGCGAGGTGGTGCGCGACCTGGACGGCAGCTTCTCGGCCGAGCACGGCATCGGCAAGCTCAAGCCGTACATGATGCCGGACTGGCGCGGCGGCGCCGAACTGGAGCTGATGCAGCGCATCAAGCGGGCGATCGACCCGGCGGGGCTGATGAACCCTGGCAAGGTCCTGCCCTGAACCTTCCAGCCGGAGCCGGTCCCCGTGGCGCGACCCAGGCACGCGGCGTTTGGCCCGGCGACGTGCTGCGGCTAGACTGGAGGGGCACCTGGCGGAGACTCCGATCAACCATGCGGCCGACCTCATCGCCCCAGTCCTCGCCAATCGTGCGCCAGTGCGCCGTCGCCGGTTCGGGTGGCCGCGCCTAGCCGATGCCCATCGCGACCACCCTGACTCTGTACGTCGCCCGCGTCTTCTCCTTCCACATGCTCGGCATGCTGTTGGCGCTGACCGGCGTGGTGGCGCTGTTCGACCTGATCGAACTGCTGCGCCGCGCCGCCAGCCGGCCGGAGGCGACCTTCGCGGTAGTGGCCGAGATCGCGGCGCTGCGCCTGCCATGGGCGATGATGCAGATCCTGCCGTTCGCGGTGCTGCTGGGCGGCATCCTGGCGTTCTGGCGGCTGACGCGCTCGTCCGAACTGATCGTGGCGCGCGCGGCGGGGCTGTCGGCGTGGCAGTTCCTGGCTGGGCCGACGCTGTGCGCCCTGGGCCTCGGGCTGTTCGCGGTCGCCGTGGTCGGCCCGGTGTCGGCGGCGATGCGGGCGCGGGCGGAGGCGGTGGACAGCACCTTCATCAAGATCGGCGGCGGGCCGCTGGCGCTCAATGGCGGGCGGCTGTGGCTGCGCCAGGCAGACCAGGAGCTTGACCCGCAGGGCGTGGCCCTGCTGAACGCCCAGCGCGTGGTGGTGCGCGACGGCACGCTGGCCGCCGAGGCGATGAGCATCTTCCGCCTCGATGCCCGCGACCGGCTGCTGGAACGCATCGAGGCTCGCGCCGGCACGCTGCGGGATGGCTACTGGGCGCTGCAGGATGCCCGCACCATCGTGCCGGGCCGGCTGCCGGGTCCTGCGCGCGACATGCACTTGCCGACCACGATGACGGTGGACCGGGTGCAGGACAGCTTCGCGCCGCCGGACACCCTGTCGGTCTGGGCGCTGCCGGGCTTCATCGGCCTTCTCGACCGTTCGGGGTTCTCCTCGATCCGCCATCGGCTGTATTTCCACTCTCTGCTCGCCATGCCGCTGCTGGCCGGCACCATGTCGCTGCTGGCCGCCGCCTTCTCGATGCGCCCGGCCCGGCGCGGCGGGGTGGCCCAGATGATCGGCAGCGGGGTGGCGGCGGGCTTCGCGCTGTTCGTGCTTTCGAAGGTGGCGGAGGAGTTCGGCCAGACCGGTACCCTGCCGCCGGCGCTGGCTGCCTGGGTGCCGATCGCGGCGGGGCTGCTGCTGTCGATCTCCCTCCTGCTCCATCTGGAGGACGGCTGATGCCGAACCTGCCTTCTCCCCGGCCGCGCCGCGGCGTCCTGTGCTTCCTGCTGGCCGGCGCCCTGCTGCTGGCCGGCGCGCTGCTGGCAGGGCAGGGCACCGCCCAGGCGCAACCGGTGCTGGGCGGCCAGCCCGGCCCGGATCGCGACGCGCCGGTGTACTATCAGGCCGACCGCGTGGAATACGATCGCGAGCGCGGCGTGGTCACGCTGACCGGCAGCGTCGAGTTCTGGCAGGGCGAGCGCATGCTGCTCGCCGACAAGGTTACGTACAACCGCAACACCAACGTGGCCGCCGCCATCGGCAATGTCGTGCTGCTGGAAGCCGACGGGCAGACGGTCTTCGCCGAATACGCTGAACTCAGCGGCGGGCTGCAGGATGGCGTGATCGCCGGGCTGCGCGCCTTGCTGACCGAGGGCGGCCGCCTGGCAGCCAACAGCGCGCGGCGGACCGACGGCCGGGTGAACGAATTGAGCCGGGCGGTGTATTCCACCTGCGACCTGTGCCCCACCGACCCCAGCCGCGCGCCCCTGTGGCAGTTGCGCGCGCGCACGGCGATCCAGGACAAGGACAACAAGCGCATCGAGTACCACGACGCGGTGCTCGACCTGTTCGGCGTCCCGCTGCTCTACACGCCGTTCCTGGCCCATCCCGACCCGACCGAGCGGCGCGCCAGCGGCATCCTGGTGCCCAGCTTCGGCTATTCCAAGCACCTGGGGGCCTATCTTGCGGTGCCCTATTACTGGGTGATCGACGACAGCTCCGACGCCACCATCACGCCGCTGGTCGCCAGCAAGAACGGCCCGGCGGTGAACCTGGAGTATCGCCAGCGGTTCAACAGCGGCACGGTCACCGTCGACACCTCGCTGGCCAGCCAGCGTGGCGTGGCGGCGGGGCACGTGTTCGCCCGCGGCCTGTTCGCCATTGACGACACCTGGCGCTGGGGTTTCGATATCAACCGGGCCAGTTCGCTCAGCTACATGCGCGACTTCCGGGTGCAGAACTGGCAACCGGTGCTGACCAGCCAGGTGTTCGTGGAGGGCTTCGGTCAGGGCTCCTATACCAGGCTGGAGGCGCGCCTGTTCCAGGGCCTGACCGACAGCGTGGTGGCGCGGCGCCTGCCTATAGTGATGCCGTACTATCAGTACAGCTTCTTCGGCGACCGTGACCGGCTGGGCGGGCGGCTGGGGGTGGATTTCGATGTCTTCAACCTGATGCGTACCGAGGGTACCACCACGCGGCGCGCCCGGTTGTCGGCCAACTGGAACCGCCGGTCGGTGGGGTCGTGGGGCGAGCTGTGGAAGCTGACGGCGCGGGTGGACAGTGCCGCCTATGCCGCCAACCAGTTCGACCAATTGCCCAATTTCGGCACCAGGCGCCAGGTCAACGCAGCCCAGGTGATGCCGACGCTGGCCGTGCAATGGCGCTGGCCGCTGATGCGCGACGCCGGCGATTGGGGCACGCAGGTGCTGGAGCCGATCGCCCAGCTGGCGGTATCCCCGCGCGGGCCCAGCTACCAGCGCGACCGCACGCGCATCCCCAACGAGGACAGCCTGGACTTCGAGTTCACCGACGCCAACCTGTTCGAGCTGAACCGGTTCCCCGGGGTGGACCGCTTGGAGGGCGGCGTGCGTGCCGCCGTGGCGCTGCGCGGCGCCTGGACCTTCCCCTCCGGCGGGCGGGTGGAGGCGATGGCCGGCCAGTCCTACCGCCTGCACACCGACCCGGCCTTCGCGCGGGACTCGGGCCTGCGCGACACCGTGTCGGACGTGGTCAGCCGGGTGACGGTGGCGCCGACCGGGTGGCTCGACCTCACTTCGCGCCAGCGCTTCGACCGCCGCACCATGAATATCCGCTTTGCCGATGCGCTGGCCAGCGTGGGCGACGAGCGGTTGCGGGTGTTCGGCGGCTACATCTACACCACCACCAACCCGTTCCAGGCCTACGACACGGCCGCCGCCACGCCCGCGGCCACCCCGCGCAACGAGAGCACGCTCGGGCTATCCACGCGCTGGAACAACTGGCGGCTGTCCGCGTTTGCCCGGCGTGACCTGCAATCCACCAAGGGCGTGAGCGACGGGGTTCGCCTTGGTTATGAGGACGAGTGCTTCGTCTTCGACGTGAGCCTGTCGCGCCGGCATACCTCGATCAACGGCGACAATGGCGCCACCACGCTGCTGTTCCAGGTGACGTTCAAGACCGTGGGGCAGGTCGGCTTCAACGCCCTCTAACCAGGCGCGGGAACGATGAGCCGCTTTGCGCGGCGGGGCGGGCTTGTGGGCGGCGTTGTGCTATGGTGTTTGCGGTGAGGTGTGTGCGACGTGCCGCGGGCCACGTTCGCCGGGACCCTCCAACCCGGCCACTGATGTCCGGTGCGTCTGAATTGAGGAGTTGACCAGCTTCGATGCGTGTTCTGCCCCCCCTGTTCGGGTTCCTGCTGTGCTTTGCGGGCTTCGGCCTGCAGCCGGCGCTGGGACAACCTGCTTCCGCGAATCCTGGCCCGCGCCTGCCCAGCCCGTCGCAAGGCGCCACCATCGTCGCCGTGGTCAATGGCGACGTGATCAGCGGCGGCGACGTGCTGAACCGTGCCCGGCTATTCGCCCTGTCCACCGGCTTGCCGATGTCCCAGGATGTGCTGGAGCGCCTGATGCCGCAGGTCCAGCGCCAGCTTGTCGACGAGCGGCTGCGCCTGCAGGAGTTGCAGCGCCGCGGCATCGTGGTGTCCGACCAGGACATCGCCGCGGCGATAACCGAGATCGAGGCCAGCAACGGTATGCCGCCGGGCCTGCTGCGTCGCCGCTTGGCCGCCGACGGGGTGGAGCTGCGCACGATGATCGACCAGATCCGCGTGCAGCTCGGCTGGAACCGGTTGCTGCGCGACACGCTGGGCCGCAACGCCGCGGTGACGCCGACCGAAGCGGCCGAACTGGCCGCCGCCCTGCGCGGGCAGACCGGGCAGACCGAGTTTCGCGTGTCGGAGATTTTCGTGCCGATCGGCGAGGCGCGCCAGAGTGGCGATGCCCAGCGCTTCGCGGACACGATCATCAGCCAGCTGCGCACCGGCGCGCCGTTCGGCGTGGTCGCCGCCCAGTTCAGCCAGAGCCAGACCGCGCTGCGCGGCGGCGACCTTGGCTGGGTGCAGGGCAACCAGGTGGATGACGAGGTGCTGCGCGTGCTGAACCTGATGCCGACGGGCGCCATCAGCAACCCGATCCGCGTGCCCGGCGGCCTGTCGATCGTCACCTTGCGCGGCAAGCGGGTGATCGGCAGCGACGAGGCGCTGATGGCCACGGTGCGTCAGGCCTTCTTCCCCTTCGACAGCCGCCTCGACCCCGCCAACCCAACCCCGGCCCAACGCGTGGTGCTGGAGCGGGCTCGTGCCCTTGGGGCGAATGCACGCAGCTGCGAGGACATCGAGAAGGCCAATGCCGCAGTCGGTTCCGGCCGGCCGGCCGATCCGGGGGAGCTGCGGGTGGATTCGATCACCGTACCGGCATTGCGCGACCTGGTGCGCAGCATTCCGGTGGGCAAGGCAAGCCAGCCGCTGATCGCCGAGGACGGCATCGCGGTGATGATGGTGTGCGCGCGCGAGACCCGCAACCTGGGCATTCCCAGCGAGCGCGAACTCAGCCAGCGAATCCTGGCGGAGCGGGTGGAGTTGGCGGGGCGGCAGCTGATGCGCGACCTGCAACGCCGGGCCGTGATCGACCAGCGTTCGTGACTGGGCCGTCCTGAGGTTGGCACCGGTGCTGCTGCCGCCGCTGCGCGAGGTGATCGCGCGGCATGGGCTGGCGGCACGGCACAAGCTGGGCCAGCATTTCCTGCTGGATGCCAACCTCGTCGGGCGCATCGTGCGCCAGGCGGGTGACCTGGTTGGCCGGCACGTGGTGGAGGTGGGGCCGGGGCCGGGGGGGCTCACGCGCGCCTTGCTGGAAAGTGCCGCGGCCGAGGTGGTGGCCGTGGAGGTGGACGAGCGGGCGGCGCGCGCCATCGGTGAACTGGCCGAGGCGCATCCCGGCCGCCTGCGGCTGGTGGCCGATGATGCGCTGGCGCTCGACCTTTCCGGCCTGGTGGCGGCACCGCGCCAGATCATCGCCAACCTGCCCTACAACATCGCCTCGCCCCTGTTGGTGGGATGGCTGCGCCAGGCGGCGGCGTGGGAGCGGCTGACCCTGATGTTCCAGCAGGAGGTGGCCGAGCGGATCTGTGCGGCGCCCGACACGCCGGCCTATGGGCGGCTTTCCGTGCTCGCCCAGTGGATCTGCGCGGCGGAGTTGCGGCTGCGCATTCCGCCCACCGCCTTCGTGCCGCCGCCGAAGGTGTGGTCGGCGGTGGTGGTGCTGACGCCGCATGCCGCCCAGCCCACTGCGGAGCTGTTCGCGGCCATGGAGCGGCTGACCGCGGCGGCGTTCGGGCAGCGGCGCAAGATGCTGCGCGGTTCGCTCAAGCCGCTGGGCGGGGAGGCGTTGCTGGCGCGTGCGGGCATCGCGCCCGAGCGGCGGGCGGAGACGCTGGCGGTGGCCGAGTTCGACGCGCTGGCGCGGCTGGTCGCCTGATCGGCTACAGCACCCGGGCCGCCGCCACCATCGCGCGGGCCTTCTCGGTGATCTGCAGGCCGTCCTTCACCTGTTTCTCCATGGACGCCTCGGCGGTGCGGATGCGGCCGAGGATTTCCAGCACCGCGCGGGCCCGGGCCTGGGGCACGACCACCACGCCGTCGGCGTCGCCCACCACGATGTCGCCCGGGCTGACCGCCACGCCGCCCAGCACCACCGGCGCGCCCACTGTGCCGGGGCCGTTCAGCGCCGGGGAATTGGGCACGATGCCGCGGGCGAACAGCGGCAGGCCGGTGGCGATGATGCCGGCGCGGTCGCGGGCCAGGCCGTCGGTGACGAAGGCGGCAACCCCCTTGTTGCGCATCATCCCGGCGGCGAGGTCGCCGATCACGGCGGTGGCGGTGAAGCTGTCGCAGGCCAGCATGATCACGTCGCCCGCCTGCGCCTCGGCCAGCGCCCCGAACATGGCGGCGATGTCGGCGGGATAGGCCCAGGCGGTCAGCGCCGGGCCGCAGAAGCTGCCGTTGCCGGGGTCGAGCGGCTTGATCTGCCAGTCAACCGCCCCGCGCCCCTCCATCGCGTCGCACAGATGCGAGGTCTGCGCGCCACGGAAAGCGGCCACCAGCGCCGGGTCGGGCCGGGACCAGCCACGGTGGATGGTGAGCATCGGGGGGTTGTCGATCACGTGCGTGTCCTCAGCGTTGGGGGGCGAAGGGGTTGGTCCAGCCGGGCCGCCCGCCGCTGGGCTTGGGCGGGAACGTTGCCTCCAGGTAGTCGAGGATGACGTCGAGCTCCTCCTTGTCGAGTTGCGGCATGTTGTGGCGCTGGACCATCCATTTGAGCGACTCGTCCCACATCGCCCGGTTCATCCCCTGTGCCGCGACGATCTGGAAGCTGTGGCAGGCGCCGCAGAACAGCACCGTTTCCTCGCGCCCAGGCCCCTCGGGGGAGTCCTCGGGGATGCTGGGCTCGATTGTCTGGGCCATCGCGGGGCCGGCGAGCAGCCCCGCGCCCAGCAACAGCGCCGCGCCCAGCAGCAGCCCCGCGCCCAGCAACCGCGTCGTCGGACGAAGTATGGGCCGCTTCATCCCACCAGCACGGCGATGCGGTTGAGCGGGTTGGCGCCGTAGCCCTGGGGGTTCCAGTTGGCGGCGACGACTGGCTGGGTGATGCCGGTGCGGTCGGTGGCGCGCACCCATACCTCGAAATACCCGTCGCTCGGCAGCGCCATGGTGTGGGTCCAGCGCGTCCAGTCGAAGCGGTTCTTCGGCGCGGCCAGGCTCACCGCCTGCCAGGTCTGGCCGAAGTCGCGCGACACATCGACCCGCGCTACGCCCGACTCGCTGCCCCAGGCGGCGCCGCGCAGGGCGATGCTGCGGGTGCCGGCGGGCAGGCGGGTGCCGTTGGCGGGGCTGCTGACGATGCTGCGGATCGGCATCGCCTGGATGTCGCGGAAGGTCTTGCCGTCGTTGCTGCTGCCCGGGACGATCGGGGTGACGGGCACGCGGTACGAGGTGCCGCCCATGCTCTGGCCGTCATGCGGGGTGCTGCGCACCAGCACGGTGCTGAGCCATTTGGTCGACAGCGAGCCGGGCCAGCCCGGCACCATCAGGCGCACCGGGCCGCCATTGATGTCGGGCAAGGGCTCGCCGTTCATCGCCCACACGATCATGGTGTGGTCTTCCATCGACTTGGCCAGCACGTTGCCGCGGCTGATCGCCTTCTTGTCGGGGTCGCCGGACAGATGCGGGTCGGTGCCCCAGCTTCCGGTGTATTTCGCGCTGTCCTTCAGGCCGGCGGCGCGCAGCACGTCGGCGAGCTTCACGCCGGTCCATTCGGCGCAGCCGACGCCGCCATTGGTCCACTGGTTGCCACGCCCCGGAGGCGTGAAGAAGGCGCGGCCGTTGCCGCCGCATTCCATGACCATTCGGTGAGTCTGCGGCTGGAAGCGCTGCTTCAACTCGCCCAGTGTCAGTTCGAGCTTGTTGTTGACCTCGCCCTCGACGGTGATCTTCCAGGCGTCGGGCGTGGTGGTCGCCTCGGGGATCTGGCCGTTGTTGCGGATGAAGAATTTGCTGGTCGGCGTGGTTTCGTCGTCCAGCAGGTGCTCGGGCGTCTCGGCGACCAGGGGACGGTCGCCCAGCACGACCAGGCCCTTGTCCTTGCCGGGGAAGTCGAGGAATTGCGGGGCTTTGCCCTGGGCCAGCACGATCGGGAGCATGCCGCCCGGCAGGTGGCGGCCGAACGGGATGGCCATGCCGAGGGCCGCGCCCATGGCGGCCAGGCCGGCGCCGCGCAACAGGCCGCGGCGGCCGAATGCCAGGGCTTCGCCGCGGATCGGGTCATCGCGATACAGTTCCGACAGGCTGCGTTCGGTGCGATGCGTCATGGCCGTTCTCCCCTTTTTTGTTGACGGTAATCTAAGCCATTTCGCGGCGGAACAGAAGCAAACCGTGTTGCCAGCAGATAAGCCTCAGCGCCGCTCGAAATCCGTCCGCTCGATCACCGGCAGCCCCTGCAGGTAGCGGCGCAGGCAGTCGAGGCCCATTTCCACGGCACCCAGGCGAATCCATTCGCGCCCGCCCAGGATGCGGGCGCGGCGCACCACGGTGTCGCCCTCCACGCCCACGGCGATCCAGATGGTGCCGCCGAGGTCCATGCGGTCCGGCCCGTCGTCGAGGTCGATCAGCACTGCCAGCGCGTGGCTGGCGCCGGCCTGGGTGCGGGCGGCGGTGGCAACCTCGGCGGCGACCACCTCGCTGTATTCGCCGATGTCCAGGTGCGGCGGCAGGGTCAGGGCGTCGAATACCTGGCTGCGGTCGCGCGCCACGGTGGCGCGGCGGAACACTGCCTCCGCACCGGGCAGGTGGGCGAGGCGCGTGGCGATCTGGCCGGAGGTGAAGGTTTCCACCACCGCCAGTCGCCCCCCCTTGGCCGCGAGGGCGGCGTTGCACACGCCCTCCAGCGTCTGGTCGTCCTCGGCGATGATGAAGTTACCCAGGCGGGTGCGGATTTCGGCGTCGATGGGGGCCAGCTTGGCGGCGACGTCGTGGGGGTCGGTGCCGCGGATGGTCAGCTTGGTTTCGATCTGCGGGTAGTGGGCGCGGAAGCCGAGCTTCACGCCGCCGGTGGGGTCCAGCGCCTCGATGCCGGCCAGCAGGCTGTCGACATGCGACTCGCCCAGCCCGTAGCCGTGGTAGCGCTTGAGCCGGATGGTGGCAGGTGCCCCGGTGCGTTCGAGCAGGCGGGGGATGATCTGCTCCTCCAGCATGCGGCGCAGTTCGCGCGGCACGCCGGGGGTGAAGAAGAAGCGGGCGCCGCCGATGTCCATGGCGAAGCCGCAGGCGGTGCCGATGGGGTTGTCGACCATCTCGGCCCCGACCGGCAGCATGGCCTGCTTGGTGTTGTTGGGCGGCATGGTGCGGCCGCGGCGGGTGAAGAAATCCTCCATCTTCTCCAGCCAGCCCTGGTGCAGTTCCAGTTCGACGCCGGCGGCCTGGGCGGCGATCTCCTGGCTGAGGTCGTCCACGGTGGGGCCGAGGCCGCCGTTGACGATGACCGCGTCGGCCCGGCCGGCGGCGAGGTGGAAGGCGCTGAGGAGGCTGGCGCGGTCGTCGCCGACCGTGGTGCCCCAGATGACGGACAGGCCGGCATCCTCCAGCTTCTGGCTCATGTAGCCGAAATTGGTATTGACGATCTTGCCGGTCAGCACCTCGTCGCCAGTGCAGATGATCTCGATGCGCAAATCCGTTCCCCCCTCGGCCGTCATGCCGGCGAGAGCATTACAGCGAAGCGGGGCGGTTCCGCCAAGGGGGCGGGGTATCGGGGGTTATTATATTTTGATAACGTAACAAAATAGGCGTGAGTCGGCAATGATTGCGTGGGCGAATTTTCGGCCGAGAGCCAAGGCGGGGGGCGGTTGCGCGGCGGCAGGAGGAGGAGGAGGAGGACGAGCGTCATGGTGAGGCGCGGCGGCGTGATGGCGGCAGCGGTGCGGGGCGTGGCGGCCGTCCCCGGCGCGGGGGCGACGTGCGGCGCAGCACAGCGGGCACGGGTGCGCTGCCACGCGATGGGCGGGTGAGCGCGCGTGGCGGTGCGGACCTGGCAGGCGGGCGGTGCGCGATGGGGCGGCGGCACGGGAAGCCGGCCAGCCTGCCAAAGCGCAAGCATGCAATCCAGCCTCGCGACGATGCGGGCCAGCAGAGTGAGGACGAGCGCCTCCAGCGCCGCGACAATGCCCGCCTGGGCCGCGCGCAGGGCGGCCTCGGTGCGCATGTCTGCGATGAGCGCCGAAAGCGGTGCGGGTGAGGGTGGATTAGATAACATTTAAGGGTAATATATATAACTGATACGGCCGGCGCAAGGGGAATGACTGAGGGGTCCGGGGGATCGGACGCATTTGGCGGCCATGGCCAAGGCAGGAAGGAAAGGTAAGACCAGGGCTTTGCCCTGGACCCACCAAAGGCCGGGGGCCTTTGGAAACCCATTTTTTCAGTATGAAAAAAATATAAACCCCACTTCAATGCGGAATTAAAAATAAAACCAGTCACCGTAGTGGTATCAATCAGCTAATTCTACGCGCAATTCTTGGCGAAAGGAAACTGATGGATCTTGTCCACCCCCAAGGGCGGACAAGAGATAAGCCGTTCGTTCCCGAACGAAGGCGTCGATCCGCTTGCCCCCGGTGAGAAAGGTCAGGCAAGGCGCAAGCGGATAAAGTCTTTTTGCTTCTTTTTCTCCAGAAAAAGAAGATTCTTTCTTATCGCCCGATTGCGATCCGTCGCGTGTTTGCGTTGCCTGCCTTGATGCGGGTTCATGAAGCGGCGGCGTGCGTTTCGGCGGTGCACTCAGGACTTGGTAATTTCGGCGATGGCGTCTTTCCAGGCTGCCACGGTGTGTTTCACGTCGTCAGCGGTGTGGGCCAGCGAGACGTAGTATTTTGACTCGCCTTTCATGATGCCGCGGGCGCGCAGGGCGGCGTTGAAGCGGCGGAGCAGGTCGGTGTCGCCTTTCAGCATGCCGCGGTAGTCGTGGATTGGCTGGTCGGTGAAGACGACGTCGAAGAGGACGGGTTCGCCGATGACTTGGGCGGGGAGGCCGGCGGTGCGGAGCAGGTCGGTTAGTGTTCCCATGAGTTCGCGGCCGGTGGCGAAGGCTTGTTCGTAGGCGCCGGGGCGTTTGAGGACGTCGAGCGTGGCCAGGCCGGCGACGGAGGCGACGGGGTTGGCCGAGAGGGTGCCGACCTGCATCAGGAAGTCTTCGTCGGCGACGGCGGCGCGGTCGAAGTGGGCCATCATGTCGGCGCGCCCGGCGATGGCGGCGAGGGCAAAGCCGCCGCCGATGATCTTGCCGAGGGTGCAGAGGTCGGGGGTGACGCCGTAGTATTCCTGGGCGCCGCCGTAGGCGAAGCGGAAGCCGGTGACGACTTCGTCGAAGATGAGCGGGATGCCGAGTTCGGCGGTGATGCGGCGCAGGCCCTGGAGGAAGCCGGGGGCGGGGGGGATGAGGCGCTGGAAGGGTTCGACGATGACGCCGGCGAGGTCGTCCTGGTGTTCGCGGATCAGGCTTTCGACGGTTTCGAGGTCGTTGAAGGGGGCGACCAGCATGGTGTCCTGGATGGCGCGGGGGATGCCGGCCGAATCGGGGACGGGGTAGGGGAAGTTGCCGGGGCGCTTGGGGGCGAGGGACATGAGGGAGAAATCGCTCATGCCGTGGTAGCCGCCCTCGAACTTGAGGATCTTGTCGCGGCGGCGGAAGGCGCGGGCGACGCGCATGGCGTAGAGGTCGGCCTCGGTGCCGGTGCAGACGAAGCGCACCTGCTCGGCGCAGGCGATGGCGCCGACGATTTCGTCGGCGAGCGCGATGCCGTGGCGGTTGTTGGCGAAGAAGGTGGTGCCCTGGGGGATTTGGGCCTGGACGGCGGCGGTGACCTCTGGGTGGGCGTGGCCGATGAACATGGGGCCGGAGCCGAGCAGGAAGTCGACGTATTCGCGGCCATCCTCGTCCCACACCCGGCCGGCGCGGCCTTCGCGGATGATGGTTTCGGCGGGGGCGTTGCCGAAGGTGCCGCCGGGCATGACGCGGCGTGCGGTTTCGATCAGGGCCTGGCTGGGTGTGGTGTCCATTTGGGGGGCTCCATCTTTGGGCGAGGCTTGACGTTACACCCATTCGGCGGCCGCACATCCCCCGCCACGACGGATTCCGCGACGCCAGGCGGGGGAACCGAGGTTGATTTCGCGTGGTTTGATCTGCGTCAATGCCGCGGGCGCGCCGCCGCAGTTCCCTTCCTCATCGCGTGGAGGAACAAGTGATGTCGAGTGGAGAAGTGCTTTACCTGATGCTGGTGCTGTCCACGTTTGGCGGCTTCGGCCTGTGGGTCGGCTACAGCACCTGGCGCTACGACCGCAGCCGGCAGGGCAGGCCGGCGGTGCGCTACCTGGAAGATCCCCACCATGCCCCGCATGACGCGACGCACGGCGCGACGCACGCCTGATACCAACCGCCGAAATGAATGACCGCTCCAAAGCAAGCACGGGGCGCTGCCCCGCACCCCGCCAGGTCCGGCGCGCGCCTTCGCGCGACGGGCCGAGCCCCTGGACCTCATCTCATTGAAATAGATGGGTTTCCAAAGGCCCTCGGCCTTTGGCGGGTCCAGGGCAGAGCCCTGGTCTTGCCTTTCTGGGATCGGTCATTACCAACGGCGGCTGGTATGAGACCAGGCCATCCAGGGCAGGGCTTCGCGGATGTGGGAAGGCCTGCCCTGTTCGACAAAGTTCTATTCGACAAAGTGCTATTCGACCGTGACGGACTTCGCCAGGTTGCGTGGCTGGTCGACGTCGGTGCCCTTCATGACCGCGACGTGGTACGCTAGCAGCTGGACCGGGATGGCGTAGAGGATCGGCGCGACGAACGGGTCCACCTTGGGCATCACGATGACGTCGACGGCGATGCTGCGCAGTTTCTCGGCGCCTTCGGCGTCGCTCAGCACGATGACCTGGCCGCCGCGTGCCGCGGCTTCCTGGACGTTGGAGGCGGTTTTCTCGAAGAGCGGGCCGCTGGGGGCGATGGCGATGATGGGCACGTTACGGTCGATCAGCGCGATGGGGCCGTGCTTCATTTCGCCGGCGGCGTAGCCTTCGGCGTGGATGTAGCAGATTTCCTTGAGTTTCAGCGCGCCTTCGAGGGCGATGGCGTAGTTGGCGCCGCGGCCGAGATAGAGCACGTCGCGGGCTTCGGCGACGCGGCGGGCGACGCGCTGGATGGTGGCGACCTGTTCCAGCACGTCGGCGGCGGCGGCGGGGACGGCCAGCAGGGCCTGGGTGAGGGTTGCCTCGCGCGCGGCATCGATGGTGCCGCGGGCGCGGGCGAAAGCGATGGCCATGCAGGCGAGTACGGTGAGCTGGGCGGTGAAGGCCTTGGTGGAGGCGACCGCGATTTCGGGGCCGGCGACCGTTTGCATCACCGCGTCGGAATAGCGCGCCATCGAGCTTTCCGGCACGTTGACCACCGACAGCACGGGCATGCCCTGTGACTTCATGTAGTTGAGGGCGGCGATGGTGTCGGCGGTTTCGCCGGACTGGGAGACCAGCACGCCGAGGCTGCCGGGGATCATCGGCGGCTCGCGGTAGCGGAACTCGCTGGCCACGTCGACGTCGGACGGCAGGCGGGCGATCTCCTCCAGCCAGTGGCGGCCGGCCAGGGCGGCGAAGTAGGCGCCGCCGCAGGCGCTGAGGCAGACGCGGGTGATGTCCTTGGGGTCGAAGGGCAGGTCGGGCAGCATGACCGCGCGGCTGGCCGGGTTGATCATCTGGTGCAGGGTGTCGCCGATGACGCCGGGGTGTTCGTGGAGTTCCTTTTCCATGAAGTGGCGGTAGTTGCCCTTGCCGACCAAGGCGCCGGACAGTGCGGTGAGCTTCACCTCGCGCTCGACCTCCACGTTGGTGGCGTCGAAGAACAGCGCGCCGCTGCGCGAGATGACCGCCCAGTCGCCGTCGCGCAGGAAGGCGATGCGGCGGGTGAGGGGGGCGAGGGCCAGGGCGTCCGAGCCGATGAACATCTCGTCGTCGCCGAAGCCGACGGCTAGCGGCGCGCCGTTGCAGGCGCCGACGAGCAGTTCGGGGTGGCCGGCGAAGATCATCGCCAGGGCATAGGCGCCCTCCAGCCGGGCGAAGGTGGCGCCGGCGGCTTCCACCGGGGCCATGCCGCGCTTGAGGTAGAGGTCGACGAGCTGGGCGACCGTCTCGGTGTCGGTCTCGGAGGTGAATTCCTGGCCGGCGGCTTCCAGTTCGGCGCGCAACTCGGCGTGGTTCTCGATGATGCCGTTGTGCACGACGGCGACGCGGCTGGTGCCATGCGGGTGGGCGTTGGCCTTGGTGGGCGCGCCGTGGGTGGCCCAGCGGGTGTGGCCGATGCCGGTGGTGCCGACCAGCGGCTCCCGCTCCATCACCGCGGTGAGGTTGGCGAGCTTGCCGGCGGCGCGGCGGCGCTCGATATGGCCGTTCACCAGCGTGGCGATGCCGGCGCTGTCGTAGCCGCGGTATTCCAGGCGGCGCAGGGTTTCCAGCACCAGGGGTGCCGCCGGGCGCGTCGCGATGACGCCAATGATTCCGCACATGAGATAATGTCCCGCCGATCCGTTGGTTCAGGCTTTGCGATCGTGCCGGTTCGCCGCGCGAAAGGCGGCGGCACGGCCCGGCTTTTCCTCCTGGCGGGCGCGGCCGAAGGCCATGGCATCGGGGGCCACGTCTGCGGTGATCACGCTGCCGGCGGTGACCATGGCGCCGTCGCCGATTTGCACTGGCGCCACCAGGATCGCGTTGGAGCCGACGAAGACGCCGGCGCCGATGGTGGTGCGGTGTTTGGCGAAGCCGTCGTAGTTGCAGGTGATGGTGCCGGCGCCGATGTTGCTGCCCGCGCCGATGGCGGCGTCGCCGAGATAGGCGAGGTGGTTGGCCTTGGCGCCGGCGCCGAGATGGGTGGCTTTCAGTTCGACGAAGTTGCCGACATGGGCGGCCTCGCCCACCTCGGTGCCCGGGCGCAGCCGTGCGAAGGGGCCGATGATGGCGCCGGTGCGCACGATGCAGCCTTCCAGGTGGCTGAAGGCGCGGATTTCCACGCCTGTCTCGATGGTGACGCCGGGGCCGAAGACGACGTTGGGGCCGATCGTCACGTCCTGGCCGAAGCGGGTGTCGGTGCACAGGAAGACGGTTTCGGGCGCGGTCATGGTGACGCCGGCTTCCATCGCGGCCAGGCGCAGCGCCTTCTGCGCGGTGGCTTCGGCCTCGGCCAGTTCGGCGCGGGAGTTGACGCCGCGCAGTTCGGCTTCCGGTGCGGTGACGGCGGCGACGCGGCGGCTTTCGGCGCGGGCGAGGCCGACGAGGTCGGTGAGGTAGTATTCGCCGGCGGCATTGTCGCAGCCGACGGTGGCGAGCCAGCGTGCCATGTCGGCGGCGGCGGCGCAGAGCACGCCGGCATTGCACAGGCCGACTTCGCGTTCGGCCGGGGTGGCGTCCTTGAATTCGATGACGCGCTCGACATCGTCCGGGGTGCCGATGACGCGGCCGTAGCGGGCCGGGTCGGCGGGGTGCATGGCCAGCAGGACGAGGTCGGCCGGGGTGGCGGCGTGGCGGCGGCCGAGCAGGGCGCGCAGGGTGGCTTCGGTGACCAGCGGATTGTCGGCGTAGAGCACGGCCACTTCGCCGGTGCCGAACTGGGCGGCGGCCTGCAGGGCGGCGTGGGCGGTGCCGAGCCGCTCCTGTTGCACCACGAAGGCATGCGGTGCGGCGACTTGGGCCACGGATTCCATGCCGGGGCCGACCACCACGACGATGCGTTCGAACACCGCCTCGCAGGTGGCGAGCAGGTGACGCAGCATCGGCTGGCCGGCGATGGGGTGCAGCGCCTTGGGCAACGCCGACTTCATGCGGGTGCCGAACCCGGCGGCGAGGACGACGGCCGTCGTTCCGGCAATTCGCGGTGCGCGGTGAGGGGCGGGCGCGTTGGCGGGATTGGCAGCGGATGGCGTTACCTTCATCGTGGCCTGGAGTAGCGGTCTGCCCTGTGTCGTGTCAAAGGATGTGGGGTTCACGGTTGAGTTCCCTCCCTGGTTTGGCGCACAGACGAGCACCCCGCATGCAGCCCCTGATGGTTTTCGATCTCGATGGCACCCTGGTCGATTCGGTCCCCGATCTTGCGGCCGCGGTCAACCGGCTGATGCGCACGCGCGGGCTGGCGCCGCTCGCCCTGGCGCAGGTGGCCGCGATGGTGGGCGACGGGGTGCGGGTGCTGCTGGAGCGGGCCTTCGCCGCGCATGGCCGCACGCCGGACGCGGCGGCGTTGGCCGACTTCATGGTTGATTACGGCGCGCATGCGGCCGATGAGACCCAGCCCTATCCCGGCGTCGTTGTCACGTTGCGCGCGTTCGCCGCGCAGGGCTGGCGCATGGCGGTGTGCACCAACAAGCCGGAGGCGCCGGCGCGCACGCTGCTGGCCGCCCTGGGGTTGGACGGGTTCTTCGCCGCGGTGGGCGGGGGCGATTCGTTTCCGGTGCGCAAGCCCGACCCGGGCCACCTGCGCGCGACCATCGCCGCGGCGGGCGGCGATCCGGCGCATGCGGTGATGGTCGGCGACCACCATAACGATGTGCTGGCGGCGGCCGGGCTGGGCATGCCGTGCATCTTCGCCGCCTGGGGGTATGGGCCGGCGGAGACCGGGGCGCATGCCGCGGCCACTGCCACCGCCTTCGCCGAGTTGCCGGAGCTTGCCGGCCGGCTGCGGCGTTAGCGTCCGATCGCTCAAGGGAGGTGAAGCGGGGCGGCGCCGTTCACGGCGTCGGCCCGGGTGCGCACCAGCGGGCCGTTGTTGCTGGCGCCGGTGAGGTACATCGTGGCACTGCCCAGCCAGCGCATGTCGAAGCGCACCCGCACCGGCAGCATCGGGCCGCCCGGCGCCAACTGCGCCAGCCAGGCCGTGCCCTCCTGCGGGCGGGCGGCGGAGTCGCGGTCGCCGTCGAGCATGAAGCCGGCGAGCAGGCGCCCGTCGAAGTCGCAGCGCAGCGCCGGGCCGGCGAAGATCGAGCGGCGGTCGGCCGGCACCGTCTCCCATCCCGCGGTGCGCACCGCCACCTGGATCAGCCGACGGCCGTCGAAGGTGCGGGCCTGGCCCTCGCAGCGCCCACTTGTGGAGGTGTTGCGCACCAGCATGGCGACGGCGCTGATCGTGTCGATGGTCTCGCGCTGCAGTGGCGGCGGCACTTCCTCGCGCTCGGCGTCATTGGGTGGCTGCAGGCGCAGCACGCTGGGCTGGCCGGCCGCGTATTCGATCAGCGTCATGCGCTTACGGCCGCGCCACTGGCCCGCGATGGCGTAGCGAATGGGTGCCACCATGGGCCCGGCCCAGCGGCCCTGCGCCACGCTGTTGGTCTCGCCGCGGAACAGCGCGCCATAGGTGCCGGCGGTGCGCGAGGCGAGGTCCACCCGATAGCCAGCCGCGCCGAGTTCGACGTCGGCCTCGGCATTGAAGACGTTCAGGCCGGCGACGTAGGTGCTGTAGGTGAGGGCGGCGACGCTGGTGGTCGGCTGGGAAGTGCTGGGCGGGATCGGGTTCGGCTGGATGGGGCGCGGATCGGCGGCGAGCACCGGGCGTGCCAGCAGCAGGGCCAGGGCGAGGAGCGCAAAGTTTCGCATCGCTGGGATGTAGGGTCGAGGCTGGCAGGGTGCAACCGGCGCCTTGACAGTGCCGGCCATCCCCCCTATTTCGCCCCTCCCAGGTTCGGGCGCGTAGCTCAGCGGGAGAGCATTCGCTTCACACGCGAAGGGTCACAGGTTCAATCCCTGTCGCGCCCACCACTCCTTTCCCCCGCATCGTTATCATCGTGTCTCAGGCCTTTGGCCGAAGCGCCGCGAACGGCGCCTGCCCATTGTTTGGTCAGGGCACGCCGGGTTCGCCGAGGTCCCACCAGATGCCGGCATAGGCGGCCAGGCCCTCGCGCGCCGGGGCGATGAGGAAATGCTCGTTTGGGCCGTGCTGCTTGCAGCCGTTGTAGCTCAGCGGGATCCACACCAGCGGCACGCCGAGATGGTCGACGAAGACGTCGCCGGGCAGGCCGCCGCCGCCGTTCGGGATCACCTGCACCCGCTTGCCGAGCGACTTCTCCATGCTGGCGACGGTCCAGCCGACCCAGGGGTTGGACAGGTCGGTGCGGCTGGCGGGCATGCCGATCTTGGGGTTCTCGATGGCGACCTCGGGGAAGCCGGCGGCGTCCAGGTGCTGGCGCAGGGCGGCTTCGAAGCCGGCGACGTCGCTGTCCACGGTGTAGCGGAGCTGGATGTTGGCCGAGGCCCAGGGTGCCACGGCATTCACCGGCGCCTCCGGCCGGCCGGCGAGCATGGCCAGGACGATGAAGCTGGTCCAGCCGAACACCTTCTCGGCCGAGGAGAAGCCGGGCTCGCCCCAGTTGGGGTCGATGGTGGCCGCGTCTTCGCTGGGCAGTTCGAGGCCGGCCAGGGCGCCGCGCACCGCCGCCGGCAGGCCGTTGCGGGGCAGCCAGTCGCGCACCAGGATCTTGCCGTGGCGGTCGCTGATGGAGGCGAGCGCGTGGGACAGGACCACGACGGGATCGACGATCATGCCGCCCCAGTTGCCGGAATGGACGCCGCCGGGGCGCAGCCGCACGGTGAGGTCGCAGCCCCAGGAGCCGCGGGTGCCGGTGGTGACGGTGGGGATGGGGGCGGCGACGCGCGGGCCGTCGGAGGCGATCAGCACGTCGGCGGCGAGTGCGCGGGTGTTGGCGGCGACGAATTCCTTGAGGCCGGTGGAACCGCGCTCCTCGCTCATTTCCAGGATCAGCTTCAGGTTGAAGCCGAGCTTGCCGCCGCGGGCCGCGAGCACGTGCTCCAGCGCGGTGAGCAGGGTGGCGTGCTGGCCCTTGTTGTCGGCGGTGCCGCGGCCATACCAGCGGTCGCCCTGCTCGTTGAGTTCCCAGGGCTTGAGGCCTTCGTCCCACTGGTCGTCCAGGCCGCGCACGGTGTCGCCGTGGCCGTAGGTGAGGACGGTGCGGTAGGCTGGGTTTTCGATGCGCTCGGCCACCATGATCGGGCCGAAGCCTTCGCGCGGGTTGGGGTGGATGGTGGCGGTGAAGCCCATGCGGGTGACCCAGGGCTCGATGGCCTCGCGCAGGTAGCGCCAGACGTCCTTTTCGAAGGCGGGGTCCTGCATGGTGCTGGGGATGGCCACCAGGTCGGCGAGGCGGTCGCGGAAGCCGCCGGCGTCGAAGAATGCCAGGGATTGGGAGATGGCGTGGTCGCGGGTGGTCATGTCGGGCTCCGATCGGAAAGCAGCCCGGGCAGTATGGAACCGCCCGGGCCCGGCGGCTACCCGAGGGCGCGGCGCAGCACGGCGGTGACCACGAGCATCCGCGCGATGGCGTCGCCGGTGAACAGGGCGAGTGCGGCATCGACGGGCGCGTGCAGCGACGGGTCGAGCGGCGGGATGTCCGCTGGCGGCGGGGGCAGGGTGGCGGCGCGGGACTGGGCGAGGGCGAGGCCGGCGGCGATGGCCTGGGCCAGCCTTCCGTCGGCATGCAGCGGCGCCAGGACGCCCCAGGCGAGGGCGAGGAATGCGGGCCAGTGGGCGAGGTTGCGGTACATGCTGGCCAGGACGGGGTGTTCCTGCACCGCGCCCATGCGGTTGAGCGCCACGACGAGTTCCGCCGTGGCCGGGGCCATGGCCGCGAGGTCGACCAGTGGTGGCAGGGAGAAGCGGGCGGGGGGCGCGGGGGCCTTGCGCGGGGCGGCGGCGGGGCCGCCGCGGCCATGCAGGCGAGCGCGTGCGGCCGAGAGTGCTACCAGGGCCATGGCGTTGGTGCGGTCGTACGCCGCCATCACCGCGCGTGCGCCGGCGAGTGCGGCGTCGTCCAGGCCCAGGGTTGCCGGGACGAAGCCGGGCACCGCGGGGACCGCCGGGATCGGCATTGCCGCGCGCAGGGCCTCGGCTTCCGCGGCGATGGTGCCGTCGATGTAGAGTGGCCGGAGCCCGCCCCAGACATGCGCCAGCGCGCGCGGGTCGCCGGGTGCCGGCATGGTGGCGAGGTGGCGCCAGACCAGGTTCACCACGCTGACCCCGTAGACGGCGCGGATGTCGGCGAACAGGGCGGCGGTTTCCCCGGTGGCCTCGGCTTCGGTGACGGCGGGGACGGGGTCGCTCATGCGGGCATTCTCCTGCGATGGGCGCGAGGTTGCCGGATCGGCCGCGCTGCGCCAAGAACAGGGGCAACCGCACCTGGGAGTTTGCCATGTCCGCCGCACCGCTTGCCGGGACCGTCAGCTTCGTCATGGGGGCCAGCGTTGGGATCGGCGCTTCCGTGGCCGAGATTCTCGTGGGCCAGGGCGCCTCGATCGGCATTGCGGCGCGGCGGGGCGACGAATTGCGGGCGCTGGCCGCCCGGCTGGGGCCGCGCGTGCTGCCGATCGCCTGCGACGTGGCCGACTACGCGGCGGTGAAGCGGGCGGTGGACGAGGCCGCGGCGCATTTCGGGCGCATCGACCATCTGGTGAACAATGCCGGGGTGATCGAGCCGATCGGAAGGGTGGACCAGACCGATCCGGCGGAATGGGCGCGGGCGATCCAGATCAACCTGGTGGGGGCGTATCACGCGATCCATGCCACGCTGCCGCATCTGCTGGCGGCGAAGGGGGTGATCGTGAATGTCAGCTCGGGTGCGGCGCATCGGCCGTTGGAGGGGTGGGGCAGCTACTGCGCCTCCAAGGCCGGGCTGGCGATGCTGGGGCGTTCGCTGATGCTGGAATATGGCGGGCAGGGGCTGCGGGTGTACGGCTTCGCGCCGGGGGGCGTGCGCACGGCGATGCAGGAGAAGATCCGCGCTTCGGGCCTCAATCCGGTCAGCCAGATTCCGCCCGAGGGGCATCTGCCGCCGGAACTGCCGGCCGCGGTGATCGCCTGGCTGTGCCACGGCGAGGCGGCGGATTATCCGCAGGGCGAATGCAGCATCCGCGACGAGGCGTTGCTGCGCCGCGCCGGCGTGGTGCTGCCGGGCTGAGGATGGTGATGAGCGTAAGTGGGAAGAGTCTTCTTTTTCTGTAGAAAAAGAAGCAAAAAGACTTTTGTCCGTTTGTATCCGGGGAGGCTGGGACTCTCCAGGCTCACGGAGAGCGGATGAAAGTTTTTTGGTTCTTTTTTTCAAAAAAGAACGCGCTTTCTTGCCTTTTTCTGCTGCCGCTCGCGACGGGTGCTGTTTTCCGAAAGGAACGACCATGACCGACATCGTTTCCGTGGCCGATGCCGGCCATGTGCGGACCATCACGCTGAACCGGCCGGAGAAGAAGAACGCGCTGAGCGGGGAGTTGGCGTGGGCGATCGTCGATGCGGTGGATGCGGCGACTGCGGACGATCGCGTGCGGGTGGTGGCGATCACCGGCAGCGGCGATGCGTTCTGCGCCGGGCTCGATCTGTCCGGCGGCCCGCGCTACACCAAGCTGACGCCGCAGGCTGCCCAGCTTGATGATATCGGCTGGGTGGGCAATTTCCTGCTGGCCATGCGCAAGCGCTGCGACAAGCCGGTGGTGGCGGGCGTGAACGGGGTGGCGGTGGGGGCTGGGCTGGGGCTGGCGATGGCCGCGGATGTGCGCATCGTGGCGCGCGGGGCGCGGTTGATGGCCGGCTATACCCGCATCGGCGGCTCGCCGGATGCCGGGCTGACGATCACCCTGCCGCAGGCCATGGGCTATGAGAAGGCGATGCGCTTCATGCTGGAGAACCGCACGGCGCTGGGCGAGGAGGCGGTGGCGCTGGGGCTGGCGGGCGAGGTGGTGGACGATGACAAGTTGGCTGGGCGCCTGGCTGAATATTGCCAGATGCTGTGCGAGTGGTCGCCGATCACGCTGCGGTTGCTGAAGCGCGGCATGGCGCGGGCGATGGAGACCACCGACATGGAGCAGCAGTTGCGCTACGAGGTGGCGAATATCCGCATGGCGTTTGCCAGCGAGGACGCGCGCGAGGCGCGCACGGCCTTCCTGGAGAAGCGCAAGCCGGTGTTCAAGGGGCGCTGATTGGGGGCGCTGAGTCCTACACCACCTGGTTGAGCAGGGCCGCCTCGCTGCGCCACTGGCGGGAGAGGTTTTCCATCAGGATGTCGAGCACGTTGTCTTCGTAGCGGCGGGTCTCGCCGGCGGTGTGCGGGGTGATGAAGGCGTTGGGCAGGTCCCAGAGCGGGCTGTCGGGCGCCAGCGGTTCCTCCCAGGTGACGTCGATGCCGGCGCCGGCGATGGCGCCGGCGCGCAGGGCCTGGACCAGGGCGGGTTCGTCGACGACTTTTCCGCGGGCGCAATTGATCAGGTAGGACGATTTCGGCATCGCGGCCAGGGCGGCGGCGTCGATCAGGTTGGTGGTCTGCGGGGTGAGCGGGCAGGTCAGGGCGACGAAATCGGCCGACGGCAGCAGGGTGGGCAGGGCGGACAGCGCGTGCACCTCGTCGGCTGCGCCGCGGCCGCCGGCGGGGTCGCGGCGGATGCCGATCACCCGCATATCGAACGCCTTGCCCAGTTGCGCCAGGCGCCCGCCGATGCGGCCGAGGCCGACGACGATGAGCGTCTTGTCAGCCAGTTCGTCCTCGCGCAGGCCGAGGTCGCCGATCATGCCGCGCCAGTGGTGCTTGGCCTGGTTGTCGCGCGCCTCCGGCAGGCGGCGGGCCAGGGCGAGGATGAGCGACATGGCGTGCTCGCTGACGGCGCGGGCGTTCACCCCGGCGGCGCTGGCCAGGCGGATGCCGCCGGTGGCGAGGGCGGCGCGGTCGAACTGGTCGGTGCCGGCGCCGATCGACTGGATGAACTTCAGTCGCCCGCCGGGCTGGGCCAGGCCGTTGTGCCACAGGCCGGAGACGACGAGTACGTCGGCCTCGCCGATGCGGGCGTCCAGGCTGGCGCGGTCGCGCACCTCGAAGCTGGCGATGCCGGCCTCGCGCAGGGCGAAGCGGGCCTGCAGCTGGTAGGCGACGTGGGCGAAGCAGATGGTCAGCTTGTCGGCGGGGGGAAGCATGGATTGGTTCTCCTGGGGCGCCGGCGGGCAGCGCGCGGCCGCGGGGCCGTTGCGGGAAGTTCGTCCGGCCTGCCCGGCATACCACCATCGGCGCCGGCGGGTTTCAAGGCTGGGCGCGCGTATGGCTCGATTCCCTGGCGGGCGAAATGCCCCTATGCTGGCGCACAGGGAGGACCTGACATGGCCAAGATCCTGACGGATGCCCAGCTTGCCCAGTACGAGGCCGACGGGTTTTGCGGCGGCGTGGACGTGTTGAGCGCCGACGAGGTGGCCCTGTATCGCGAGCAGTTGGAAGCCTGGGAGCGGCGGATGGGGCACAATCTGGATTTCCCCGAGAAGTCGAAATCCTACATGCTGTTCAACTGGGCGGATGCCATCGTCCACCACCCGCGCGTGCTCGATGCGGTGGAGGACCTGATCGGGCCGGACATCCTGGCCTTCCATTCCACCATGTGGATCAAGGAGGCGCAGACGCCGGCCTTCGTGCTGTGGCACCAGGACGGGGCGCATTTCCACCTGGACCCCGCGCTGCACGTCACCGCCTGGGTGGCGCTGTCGGAGGCGAGCGTGCAGGCCGGGTGCATGCACATGATCCCGGGCAGCCACAAGGGGTCGTGGCTGGAGCACGAGGACCGGCCGTCGAAGGACAACATGATCCGGCGTGGCCAGGGCCTGCCGGGGTTCGAGGGGCAGCCGGGCGTGCCGGCGCCGCTGCGGGCCGGGCAGTTGTCGCTGCACCACACCAAGACGATCCATTGCTCCGCCCCCAACGACAACACCGACCGGCGCATGGGCTACGGCATCAGCTACATCCCGACCTCGGTGCGGCCCACCGGCCCGGCCCGGCCGAGTGCGCTGCTGGTGCGCGGCGAGGACCGCTTCGGGCATTTCCACCCCGAGCGACGCCTGCGGCAGGAGATGTCGTCCGAGGCGATCGCCGGCCACAAGGACGCCACCGACCGCTTCGCCGCGGTGCAGAATGCCGGCTTCGCCAAGGCATGACCCTCGCCCTGACGGTCAACGGCATGCCGTGCACGACCCGCGCCGCCACCACCACGCCGCTGCTCGATGTGTTGCGCAATGAGTTTCGCCTCACCGGGGCGCGTTACGGCTGTGGCGAGGGGCAGTGCGGCGCCTGCCTGGTGCTGGTCGATGGCGTGCCGGTGCAGTCCTGCGCGCGCGAGATCGGCAGCGTGGCGGGCCGTGCCGTGACCACCGTGGAGGGGCTGGCCGACCACCGGCTGATCGCCGCCTTCATCGATGCGCAGGCCGGGCAGTGCGGCTATTGCCTGTCCGGCATGGTGGTGGCCGCGGCGGCCCTGCTGGCGCGCAACCCCAGCCCCGACCGCGAGGCCATCGTCGCGGCGCTGGACGGCCAGTTGTGCCGCTGCGGGGCGCATCCGCGCATCGTTCGCGCCGTGGAGCTTGCGGCGCGGGGGATGAAGTGATGAGCGACCTGCCGAAGAGCCTCGCCGACAATCCGCGCCTGGACCGCTGGCTGCGCTTCGCCGACGGGCGGCTGCATCTGGCGGTGGGCAAGATCGAGATCGGCCAGGGCATTACCACGGCGCTGGCGCAAATCGCCGCCGATGAGTTGGACGTGGCGCTCGGGCGGCTGGAGATCGTGGCCGGCGACACCGAGCGCGCGCCCGACGAGGGCAGCACGAGCAGCAGCCTGTCCATCGAGGTGGGCGGCGCTTCGCTGCGCCTGGTTTGCGCCGAGGCGCGCGCGCTGTTCCTGGCCGAGGCTGCCCGGCTGCTCAACACGGCACCCGGCGATCTTGCGGTGGAGGATGGTGCGATCCTGCGCGATGGCGTGCCGACCGGCCATGACTATTGGAGCCTGGCGCCGCGCGTCGACCTTGGCCGCGACGCCACCGGGGCCATGGCGCCCAAGCCGCGTGCCGCGCATCGGCTGATCGGCACCAGCGCGCGGCGGCTCGACCTGCCGCGCAAGCTGGCCGGGACCGGCTTCATTCACGACATGGTGCTGCCGGGCATGGTGCACGCGCGGGTGTTGCGGCAGCCGCGGCCCGGGGCCACGCTCGCTGGGGTGGACGAGGCGGCGATTGCCCGCCACGGCGCCCGCCTGGTTCGCACCGGCGATTTCGCCGCCGTGGTGGCCGACAGCGAGACCTGGCTGCGCGCCGCGATGGCTGCCGCGGCGCCGCGCTGGGAGGGGTGCGACGTGCCAACTCCGGCGATGGCCGAGGCCGCGTGGCTCACGACCCGGCCCGCCGATACCCGCCAGCGCGGCGCCGCTGGCCCCGCACCCGCTGGCCCCGCGCCTGCCGGCCGCAGCCATGTCGCCACGTATTCGCGGCCCTATGTCTCGCATGCCTCGCTCGGTCCGTCCTGCGCGCTGGCGCTTGAGCGGGAAGGGGTGCTGGAGATCTGGAGCCACGCCCAGGGCGTCTATCCGCTGCGCGCCAACATTGCCGGCACGCTCGGCCGCGATCCCGGGTCGGTGATTGTCCGCCATGCCCATGGCGCCGGCTGCTATGGCCACAACGGTGCCGACGACGCCGCGCTGGATGCCGCTGTTGTCGCCACGCTGCTGCCCGGGACGGCGGTGCGGGTGCTGTGGTCGCGCGCGGACGAGTTCGGCTTCGCGCCCGTGGGCACCGCCATGCAGGTTCGCACCGAGGCGGTGCTCGATGGCGATGGCTACCCCGCCGACCTGACCACGACGATATGGAGCGGCGTGCATGTCAACCGCGGCCCTGGCCGGCTGCTGGCCGCGCGCACGTTGCCGGGCGCACCGCCGTTGCCGGAGCCGGTGGAAGCCTCCGACCCGTATCCTGGCGCCGGGACCCGCAATGTCGTGCCGTATTACGACATTCCGGCCACGCGCTATGTCCACCACCTGGTGACGTCCTCGCCGATCCGCACCTCCGCGCTGCGCGGGCTGGGCGCGGTGGTGAATGTATTTGCCCTGGAGTGCTTCCTCGATGAGTTGGCGGCGATCGGTGGGCACGATCCGGTCGCCTACCGCCTGCGCCTGCTGTCGGACCCGCGGGCGCGCCGCCTGGTGGAGCGCGCCGCCGCGATGGCGAACTGGGCGGGGCGCGGGCCGGCTGGTACGGGCACGGGCCTCGGGCTGGCGTTCGGCCGCTACAAGAACCGCAGCGGCTATGCCTGCGTGGTTGCCGAGGTGGAGGCCGCCGACGAGATCCGGCTGCGTCGCATCTGGTGCACCGCCGATGCGGGCCTGGCCATCAATCCCGACGGCGTGCGGGCGCAGCTTGAGGGCGGCATCATCCAGGCGGCCAGCATGGCGTTGAAGGAACAGGTGCGCATCGATGCCACCGGGACCGCGTCGCGCAGTTGGGCGGAGTATCCGATCCTGCGATTTTCCGAGATTCCGCCGATCGAGATCGAGCTGATGGACGAGCCGGACGAGCCGCCGCTGGGCATGGGCGAATGCACCATGGGCCCCACGGCGGCGGCCATCGGCAATGCCGCGGCCCATGCGCTGGGCCTGCGCCTGCGCGACATGCCGCTGACGCGCGAGCGGATCATTGCTGCGGCGGCGGGTTAGCCCAGCACGATATCCCGCGCTCGGCCAGCAGGGCGCCCGGCTCGATCCGGTCGGCGGCTTGCAGGTGCAGCGGCACCGCCTCGCGCTGGTGCTCATCACGCAGGCGGTTGAACAGGAAGTCACGTTGGTTCTGCGGTTCGCCGGCGACGTAGAATTGCGTGACCAGGGCGGCCTGCGCAGCGGTTTTTTGGAAGAATGAGGTCCGGGGCTCGGCCCCGGCGGGGTGTGGGGCAGAGCCCCGCACTTCCCTTCGTGACTTACCTTTCACCAGTCTCTGTCTCTGTCTC
>Ga0105054_10002746_pt1 | contig 27815 bp, 24 predicted proteins | sample BON02_FD_78091 | JGI IMG/M metagenome (GOLD analysis project Ga0105054, IMG submission 78091) | Freshwater microbial communities from Lake Bonney liftoff mats and glacier meltwater in Antarctica - BON-02 (megahit assembly) | ecosystem: Environmental > Aquatic > Freshwater > Ice > Glacier...
AATGCTGTCGAAGCCTTCGGGAACACATCCTGAAATATTAATATTTGCCACCCAGTTTTCCGGTCGTGATTTGAGGCCCTTGATAATCGCCGTAGGCAGGGGAAACTTGTCCATTTGCACAAGATAAGATTTTTTGTCCAGAGCCACTAGCAAAATGATCTTATCACACATGTTTCTTCTCTCCTCTTTTATTATTGTATTGCCGGTTAGGTTAAGTACATCCATGTGCGAATTGAATCCCACATCTTCGAATCCAAATTCTTCTTCATGTCCGGAATCTGGATCGGGTTCATCGTCTGCAACAGATTCTACACTGGCCTCGGACATGTTGTCCTCGTCATCACTCTTATCGTCTTCATCGCTATTTTCTCTGTCCGGATCCTCGGGTATTTCCTCATCTTCGTTTTCTAATTCCTCATCACCAGGTAAGGTCTGATTTTCCGTTTCAACGTCCTCGTCATCGATGGTGTGATTTGTTTTGGTACTGGTATTTATGCGCAGACAATGTTTTTTGATGTCAGTGACTTCTTTCAAAGTGTTTATTTTATTGGAGTATGTTTTGACAGTTTTCCATCGTTGCACGATTTGTGAACCAAATGAGTTTTCAGCATACAAAAAAACTGAGACGACTTTCGGCGCGTCTTGTCCTATTCTATTGATTGAGCTCATGCAATTTTTGATGACGTCTTGAGACAGAGGCAGCGATCCCCAAAAAACCATGGCTCTGCAATTTGTCCAGTAAGTCAAGTCAAGTTCTCCAGAAGCCAGTGGTTTGTTCACCAGATCAACGTCAACGCCACGTCTTGAAGTCCGTATGAGCATAACAGTATTTTCCTTATGAAGGAGAAATTCGTTTTTCATGTCCTTGCGCTCTTCGATCTTCATGCTTGACTCGTATTGATACACATACTGACCCATTACTTTGGTCAGATACCGGTATGCAAACAGGAGATGTGTTTTGCTGGCAGAGGACACAACAATTCGACGGTTGCCGTCTTTCTGTAAAGCAAGCAATTGGGTTCCGAGGACTTGCAAAGATTTAGTATCGTATTTTTCAATGTACATGTCAATCTTGTCATCTTCGCTTGCCAGCTTTTTGATGTCCATCCCGTTTTTGACAAGAACTGGAGAGACAATGTAGTCATCAAGTCTTTGCAGTCGGTACATGACTTTGTTTCTCTCCGATCGTGTGAGATTTTCGGTTCCTTCCGTCTGCAATTTTTCGATTATACTGTTGTACCGTGTAACCTTCCTGGCGTCAAAGTCAACGCTGAATGGTACGTATTTGGCGTCGACATCGGGTAGCTTTAATGTTTTTGTTCGTTTCAACTCGTCAATTGTTACAGAAAGCATATGCTTTTTGAAAAAGCGTGGTTTGTTTATCTTGTCTGTTGTCCAGTTGTTCACGTCACTGTAGTCAACTGTGTGTTTAGGCGGTAGATCTCCGATAAAGCACATCGATGCCAACTCTGAGAATTGATTTGTCATATCATGTGCAGTGATCAAGACACACTGAGTACATTGTTTTGCGATTGCGTTATATGCTTTCGAGGTTTTGTTTCCTGTTGTCAACAACTGCTGCGCATTATCCACAATGAGCATGTCCCATTGTCGGTTGAATGGAAAACGGATTTTTGTTTTTTTCGTGTCCTTGTCGAAGATGTAACCGTGCTCTGTTTGCTTACCACCTTTGTGGTCAAATGAAGACACCCATTTCCCTTTCTCGTCCAAGTGATGTTTTTCCACTTGTACAAACGTTCGACCATACAGCTTTTCGACAATGCGCTGTGTTGTAAGTATGATTCGTTTATTATATACTTTCGATTTTCTGATATCTTTTGACGAATTTGTCTTCAGTATCTGGCATTCTTGAAGATCAAGCCATTTCATCAATATTGTGTACCATTTGTCCAAACTTTCTGTCGACACTACGAGGAGAATTTGTGGGAGTCTTCCTCCTAAATGTGGACTCACAGACAGCTTCGAGTACAGTTGTGAAATAAGCGTTGTGCGTCCTGTTCCAAGGTCGTGGTTCAGAATGAAAAATGGGTTAGGCTTCATGTCTTTGAGCTGCATGATTTGGTTCATAGCAGCGAGTTGATGAGGTAGCGGAGCTTGGTCCAGACCAGTTAAAGGGTCGAATGTACGGAGAAGGCCTTTGAACTTTTTTTCAAATCTTGTCCTATGTACTTCTATTAACGTACGCCATGTTTGTGCTGTATTTGGACGTACAAGCACAGCACCTGTAGGCAATTCCATTAGAGCCGAGGCTTCCAAATCGCACCCCATACAACTCGACTTTCCCTGTTCTTCTTGCATATTCTTACACTTTCTACAACTGAAGAAACTACGGTGTTTTGAGTTTTCACAAACATTCATCAATGGCTCTTCGCGGCGAAATGAGAACCACTCTTGTTTCCATTTCGAGTCGTTTTGATGGTTCTTGGCATCTTGCTTGTAGTGTTCGTTTTTAGTAGTCCACTCCTTTAATTTTGATTTGTAATCTGGTTCTTTGCCCTCTGTGCAAAATGAACATGCCTCGGAGATCATTCCAGAATTTACTATTATTTGAAAACCACACTTATATATATTTCACTCGCAGAATTATACGGTCATTTCCAGAATATCTTCTGATGCTGTATTATCCCCCTCAAAACAGACAAAAGCGTACAAAAACAAGATTTGGAGCAAAGCGATATAGTAGATAAAGTTACATTTATTCGTTTTTCAAGCTGTCCTTGAAGTTGAAGTTGTGGAAGCAGAACAGAACAAAAATAAAATTCGAGTCATTTTTTTGCACTTTGTTGATTTCAGGGTTATTACTGATTTTGTTCGTGATATTGGTCGTTCTCTTACGACATCGAATCATGCTGAACTTCCCAAAAACACATGCTTATATACCCACTTTTTCGAAAACCATTTCCCGTGAAGGGTCGAGAGTAGTTGGCCAAAGTATATAAGAACAACATTCTTACAGCAACAAATGCAGATCAAGAAAAAAATCGCGAAACCAGTCTACCCCACATTTGGCTTGACACAGAAACAATACAGAAACGACACGCTGGCCAAGTTTGCAGCACGAATGCTTCCTTCATCTACGTTTTCGGTTGTCTTGATGAGCAGTAACAGAAAATAGGTGTTTTATTTTTTATTCAAAAACCCCAGATAATCGTCGATACTAAGTATGTTCTTCTTCCGGTACTCTGGGATGGCATGCTTACTACAAACTCGCACAGACAACATGATGGAACTATGTATATCGAGCAAAATATACTTGTGACTATTCGAGGTGGTATAACTACAAACACAACAGGTATGCGGGGTCTGACTACAACTCGAGAGCATGTGGTAGTTTGGATAGTTGTTGCCACTTATCCGTGCTTGCATGTATTCTAGGGTTGCATGGACCCACTCAATAGGCGTCACAGCATCCACGGGGAAAACATATTGGGAGACGGACATGCTTGAAATTAGACTGTTAAACGTCGATGTGTTAGTGTTGTTTGTCCATTTAATACAATTGCATTGAGATTTTGGGGCCTGGAACTCATTGTTGGTGCCGCTGTAGACTACAATCTGATGACAACAGGTCGAAAACACCAGTGGTATGTTGCACACCACTATAAGTCGCCCCATAACATTAACTTCAAAAACACTGCCTTCTATGTCACATCGTGTACACTTGTACTCATTTTTTCGCACGTCGTGCCTGAATTTCGGGAATATATTTTTCTCAATACATGAAATACAGACCAGCAGGTTGCTCTGTCTCTCCATGTGCAGTGACGACGTAGACTCCACTCTCTCTTCGATTGAATTCTTCTGTTTCTCAAAGAGGTCAAGAGTCAATTCGTACACTTTGATACGCTGCATAGTGTCCCAAAGCACGTTGATATGTCCAGTTTCGATTCTACTTCTCTGGCAGTAGTTGTCAAATATCTGGAAAGAGTTTGTGTATGGTATTTTTGATAAATAGTGGAGCGAATGCTTGAGGATATGGAGCGTGTTTTGTTTGCGCATCTTGATCGATTGTGTCGGCAGCGTGACCAACCTATCCGACATGCTGGACATGGCCATGTTGTTTACAATCATATTTTTATTGTATCTGGAAGTCCGCTCATACATGACGAGGCATTTGGGCTTTACAATTGAAAACAATTGTGCCATTTGGATCTGTGGATTTTTATTGTACTCGCTGTTGATTTCCACGCGGAGTTGTTGTCCAATGTTGAAGATATTCGTTGCCATGTTTTTGATGTCAATCGATTCAATGAACTTAGTATTGGGCAGCGGGTTGATGTGGTTGATGAAAAAGTAAATGTATTCGATTAAGCACATTTTTATCAGCACCTTGTTAGTAACATAAAACGTGTTGCGCTGCTCAAACGTGCCAACTAAGAGCGAACGAAGATACACCATTATTTTCGATCTGCACCGGAAACTGATATCTTTGATGCATATGCTAGGATAAATCGACAGCAGCGATGGCACACAACACTTTATCAGGATGATAAGAGTCTTGTCGTTTTCCGGCGGCCATGCATGATCCTGCTTTACACGACGTGGGTTTTGGAAAAATGGAATACATGACCTCATCAAAATCACAATATCATCCTCGTGGTATCTTGTCGGTAGGATACACTGGTGTAGAAATACAGTAATGTCTGGCATGTGTCGGATATCCATGTGTTGAATTTTTTGTTTGTGGATATTTTGTATAATATTGTGCATGTTTTTGTATACAGAGATGTAACTGTACAAAGGCAACAACGTGAGTATGTGCTTGCGTGCGTTTGTATCGCCTTTCCTCACCATATTCTCAAGCGTTTCGATTTCGCGTATAATCGTCTTCTTGCTTATTACACAGTTATTCTTGTCAAAAAACGAGCCAGTGGATTGGTAACAGTCTTCATCTGCTTCCTTTGCCACACTGTCGTCCGGTGTTTTTTCGTATACTTCCCGCCTCTTGTGTGTGTTTTCATCGAAATACTCGTATTCGACGAAACACGATTGTACGTTGTTCTGGATGCAGTATTTTGTGTTTTTGAGCTTTCTTACGTTCGCGACGTGCTTGGTGATTTTCTTCTGCATGCCGAAAAACGTAGAGAAAAGCTTAAAATCCAGAACCTTCACACACAAGAGGCTCATTGAAAATCCACATTGACCTGCCTCATGTGGTAAATGTTATTGTCATTGTGTACAGTGTAGAGATTGCGCTGATGTCTGAGTACGGGCATTGGTAAATTTTCAATGGGTCCATTAGGAGGACAGATGAGCATATTCGACAGCTTATATTCGCCAGCGACAGAATGCTTGTTGTAAAACCTCTGGATGATCCCATTCACGACTACACCAGAATGGATAATGTCATAAAACAAAATCTGTGTAGTTGCACGGACACACGGCAAACACATGCCGTTTGTTTTCTTATCCGTCTCCCACGGCAATATGTACTCTACGCCAACGAATTTCTGTGCTGGGTCGATATGCATGCACTCGCATTCATTACCACGCACACACTTTTTCTCGTCAACAGAAATCGGTTGTCTCAAATAGGTGTCTTCATACGATTTGGAAACGAATTTGATATCATTAGTATACGTCACTTTGTCGGATTTCTCGCTCTTGAGCACGGATCTATAGTTGGTGCTCGACACAATCTGTTCTAGGTTTTGTGTCATCCCACACAACATTTTTGCGAGCTTCTCATTTGATATTGGCAGCTGTGATATATTTTTCTCAATCGATTGCCTGATATCCAAAATCACCGTTTGTTCTCTGCTTGTAAGTTTCTTTACCATCTTGTTGTCGGGCTTCAAGACACTTGGCGCAGAACAGTTTTCAATTTCGCTGAGCCCATTTGTCTCTAGTTCTTTCGCCGTATCATCTACTACTTTTGCTGGTTCATTCGCAAGAACTCCCCGTTTTCTCTTCTTCTGTTTGTTGGTGGAAACCAAGACGTTTTCTGACAAGTCATTTTCGACCCGGATCTGGCTCCAGGCTGCAGGCAGCTGACTCTGCATCAATCACATTGCAACTTATCTGTCGACAAAGACAGTGTTGTGGTATGTCTTTTTACTCACACAAACGTGTTAAAAATAGACCCAGCACGCCCTTGAAATAGACATATTTTGTATTAAAAGGAACCTTCATGCACGCGCTGCACAAAGACATGTGCAGTATTGATACATACGTGAAGAATATAAAAATGATTGATTACCCGTTTCGGTATATCAGTTCTTGCATCAAAATATCCCTCTTTCAAGAAGCTGTTTGGTTTTGCGTCAATACGAACTGTTGCAGCAACCGAAACTATGATGTCGGCATTACGCTGCGCCAAGTATTTGACCCGATTCTGTCAGAGAATAATTCTTACTGTGAGTCCGATTCTGTATATAATAGTTTCCGGCGGCCGAGTGATTTTGATATATCGGGCTGTAGTATCAAAGAAATCATCGAGAACATCAAACTCAATTCTGATATTGTTATTCTCAAGTTTGAGTTTGTGTACAATCCACTCTGTGTAAACCGAATGCTTGATTTCGTGCACGATACAACAAATGAATATCCAAAGTGTGTGCAGACATTGGTGATGGTAACAAATAGCCTGCACGATGTGCAAGCTATTAAGACTGCCAGCTCAAACGTCGCAGATAAGATCGCAATTGGAACAAATTGCATGGACATCTTGCAAAAAGTAGAGTACAATGTTCTCGGACACAAGTATATAATTGTATGTGATGCCGCCACCAAAACTAGCGAGTACACGTCGCACGGTCACAAACAGACTAGATGCTTGTGTCCGTATTATGTAATCAAAGTCGAATCAAAGTCGAAATTGGTACCACAACTCAAGTTTGAGTTGTCTGAAGGGCTGCTGTATAGAGAGATGGCCCTGATTCTTCCGGTTGCAAAACAAAATCAAACGCCGGCCGTCAGAATTGCACACAAGATTGAAGTAAAAAAAAGTACTCAAAAAATAATTAATGTAAGAAACCGGCAGATTTTTCTCAATGCATCTGCTACAAAGGTTTTGCTTAGCAAGGAAAATAATGTAGAATATCAAATTGAGGAATTTTTGAAAGTGACGAAAAGTAAAAATGAATTTTTTGATATCGTAGGACTCAGTACAAAAGACCAGAAACAACAGGAAAGGATAACAGCACACAATAAAAGAACCCCAATAATGAGCATCAAGGACATCAACCCTGATTTCCTGTATATTTCGATTAAAAATAATCTGATAATTAAGATCAGTCCAAACGACCGTGTCTTTGTGAGTGCCACGAGCACTGTAGAATCAGTAGGGCTTGGTACTGTTCGAAAAATACTACATCCATACACAAATGAAAGTTACAACCTCCAAGATCATTTCATAGATCTTGTATATCTGGTGGAGCTTGATGACAAGCAAAGTACGCATAAAGTGGTGCTACGAAACATAGCCAAATTGAAGGATCGGACATTGCTGTTTCCAATGGAATCTGTACAATACTTGCGGTGTGAGATATTCGACATTTATCAATGTTCTCAATAGTAATAAAAACGCCTCTTATGATCCTTCATTTCTCTGGAAATGGCACGCGACTATTGATTTCCGTATGATGTTTTTGATGTGGGTGTCTACTAGCAAGCCTGAATCGTACAGATCTTCCACGATGATGAGGTTTTCACGAACAGCTAACGTAGCATCCTCGACTTGATTCGGCGTCATCCAGACCAACACACTGTGTTTCTTTGAAAATCTTCGAATAAGAGAGACTGTCTCTTTTCCCATGTACAGACTCGAAAGAGACAGAATTTGTTGTTTGGAAAGTATGGTTTTGCTCATTGTTAATTTCCGAGAACAAGCCACGTTTATATTACTTTGAGATTTTGAAAGAAATACCATGTCATAACAGCATACCTATATCTGCTGTCATGAAAAAAACGACGTGATTACTCATGACAAAGTATATAAAGAAACCTCACAAAATGCAAAATGAAATCAAACAATCGAGCAGCACCATGTCCGAATAAAACCGTCAGCAGTGAGGCCTGGATCGATTCTTTGGAATACTCTCCTTATGGCATTTCTCAAAACATTCCAGCAGTAGCAATCAAATCTGCTGTGGGCATTGGCTTGGCATATATTTACAGCAACGAAAAGTTGATTCGTCAACTTGAGAAAAACATTAAAACTTTATTTTTTGCATTTGAGGACTTTACAAACACTCGGAAAAACGAATGGAAACTTTATTATGATGAGACACGTACAGACTCAATAAATGGAACAACTCGCCAAATAAAAGCGCAAGATATGATGCTTGAAGAATTAAAAATCCATTGCGCGTTTTCACAAGCATCGGAAACACAACACACCATACATTCTCACAATTCGCTGCTGAATGCTCAAATGGCGTTCTTTGGAGACACCGAGCACTCGATTCAATCAGCTGGATTTATGAAAGCACATTTAGACCACCCGTTTTCAATATGTGATAACACAGACTTGAATTATTTATTAAAAAACAAGGATGTATTTGGGCTTCCATACTTGTTTTCTCAACTCATACCAAATTCGAATTTGTGGTTTACGTATCGAACAATAGAGTATTTATTTGACAAGACAGACCAAGAGAACAAATTGGGCAAATTCAACATGTACTTCTGGAGTTATGCAGAATTGGTCAAACGACTTGAACATGATTTGCAAGATGTCATGCGAGAAAAACAGTTACAAGACGACATTCTGCCTGGGAAATATCTGAGTATGATTAAGAAAATATTTACCGATCGAGATTCAGCCACATTAAAACAAATCAAGATCATGAACAGATTTAATCAAACGTTTGATAATAATGATGAGATCGAGAGTAAAATACAAGATATGAGGGAAAATGAATTCACAGAAATCTTCAAACTGAATAAGAATATGTTCAACGTTATGAAGTTGAAGGTGAGTAATAACGAGATGGCAATAACCGCATTTCTGCAGGTATTGAACACGGGGCCTGTGTTTAATTCATTGCTACTCGCTAAATACGTCCCCAGTGCGTTCAGTGAACAAAAAAACGTCATCTATTCTTGGAAGAACATAGGTGATCAAACTGACAACTGGGGTAGATTTATTGACACGGTCCGAGCGGATTATGAAACGACTTTGTATACTCTTGGTGGGGGGGCCGTCGCAACAGTGCTGGGGGTATGTGCGTTTAATGCATTAGGCCTTGCTGCGCTGGGCACTGTATTGACGGCAGGGGGTTATATGGGGCTGGCTTGGAAAAAGGAAGCAGAAAGTCATAAACTACTGAAAGTCATGATTCTCAGCATAGGGTGGCACACGCCAAGTTTAGCGTACATTACTTATCAGATATTAGTGTTGACAACAATAGTTACCAAACTGTGTAAAGCGATGAGTTATGCAGAACAAAGTAAATTGCAATATGAGAAATTGCACATGGAAAAACTGGTTGAACTTGATGATTTGACTGATTTGATCAACGCAAAGAAAATGGAACTTCAACTTCTGACACAGAGTGTATTACACCAAAATCGTTTGTGCTACATGAAGGACTCGGAAGATGAGTTTTATAGAGAAAATATGGCAACACTGCAAAGAATGTCAGAAGAATTGAAAATTCAACTTCAAAGTCACATTGCTCTTTCCAGAGAGATTCAACACTACAAGATTGGTGAAAGCGCCTACAATACTCAGAATCGTTGTCTTCTAACAACGTATGCGAGTTTGAAGCGCAATATAGACGAGCTAACACTGTGTCAAAAATTCATTGGTACTCTTAGCGTTATGTCGATCCTGAATGATGTAGCCTATACTTTGTTGCACACGGTTGAAAAAATGGATGGAGAGTGGAATTTCTTGGGACACCAAATTGGCATGTTGTATAGTCATATTGGTAGTGAGAACAAGAGACCCATCGCAGCAACATATTTATTGAGTCCATTTGATTCCGTCTTCCATACTGTATCGCGCTGTGTAAATGAACAATTTGTCCACTTTTTCTGTTCGACTAGTGCCCACCCTGAATATATGGCCGAGATCTATATCAACATCAGCTCTGTAACACTGGCGTTCGGTTACTTTTTGACAGGACCTTCGTCCAGTTTGCTTCAAATAATACGATTCCTGAGAACCCATTTCGACATGTACTACAGCAAGGATAAAATAAACAGATTAACAAAAACAGTAAAGGAGTCTTCAGACGAAATCTTACACCAACAAGAAATATTACAAAAAAGACATGAATATTATCTCATTAAAAATGGCATCCAAGCGCGGCGCGATTTTTTTCAGATTTCAGGAATGATAATAGACAAAGGACTAAATCCAGATTTTACTCCAAAACAAACTCTTATAATCGACTCAACTCCAGAAAAACAGGAAGAATTCAATAGAATCCACCGGACAGTGAACCAAAATCTAGGAATTGGAAATTAAAATGTTTGATTTTACGACACTACTTGACGCCTCCTATCTTCCTCCTCCTTATTTGCTCTTCTTGTTTCAGATTCCAAGACAGCTGACCATTGCTCAAAATCGTTCCGAGATTTTTTCATCAGGTGCACGCGAATTGTTGTATTCAAGAATTCCAGAGTTCTTATCGAGGTTTCATACTCGCGATACAAGTTTCGATTGTGGGTTGTCAATTTGTTATTGTCCTTTTCGAATCTTGTGCATTCTTCGGTAAATGACTTGATAATGCTGGATAGTCCAATGATCTTGAGTGTCAATTGCTGGATTTCTTTCTTTAAAAACTTCTGGGAATATACCTCTTTGTCCACATTCCTTACTACTCCAAAATCCGCCAGGAAAAACATAAGTAGCGACTGCACAAATCGAATGCCCAGATACAACAAAACTGAAAGACACCAATTAACCAAGGGCCATGCGTAATCGTCCCATGGTCTCTGTCCGGAGGTGTTTGAAAAGACCATAAATGTTTCCAAAGCAGCCAATTTTGTCACAAGCAATTCGAAATACAGTCTAAAAATTGCATAAAAGGGTAGTATGAAACAAAGTGCATATACCACGAGAAACCAGCTGTGAGATTGCAACAACATGCTGATAAAGTGTAGATTACAGATGATGATTCTTCTTATATAATAGGACTCAAGATCAGTGTATTATTGGACAATCCACAAATAGAAGTTTAACAAGTATTACCCATGTACCCATGATAGTGCCAAACAAGACGTTTTATGAACCACAAATGTAGCGTATGATCCGATCAAATATGTTTTCGTTGTTTTCATGAACGGGTACGGCTGTCTCAAACACAGGACAAAGCACGATAGAATTGCACAGTGGACATTTTGCAGACTTTGCGCTCTTGATGCATGTTGAAAACCAAGTGTTGGCACATTGAAAGTGCAAAATGTGGTTACAGCGCAGTTTTAAAACTGCGCTATCGTGTAAAATTACATCCAAACACACGGGGCATTGATCTTGTCCGAATAAACTGTTGTTGACATGTTTCGATTTTTTCTCCCAGCACCACTGTGCAACATTAAGATTCATAACACAGTTACTGGCATCTGCCTGCGTATAATTCACTATTCCGTCATTCGATTCTGTTAGAACGATGAACATTTTTGAAAACGTGTGATTTTGCTGAGTTTAAATAAAATTTTATTTTGACAACTCTATTGCATATTTTATTTTTGCCTGGCTATTTCCTAAACACTAGTTTATGCAATCGCATGCATTTCTTCCGGACTTGTGCATCTGTGTGCGGGTTATTCAAAATGTTTCCAATGATGGAATTGCCCAGAGCACGACAAATTCGGGCATTGTTGTGCTGATTTTTCTGCAGCTTCAACAACACACCTACAACGTGTTTCTGCACCGGAGGGTTATTTTTCCGAAGATACGTGACAAGGACGCCAATTGCACTGCTCTTGACGATGTTGACCGGGGGCATTGTAATACACGACATTGTTCCAATCAAGCAGCATCCTTCTATTACTACATCCACATTCTTACAAGCTTTTTTGATCTTGCAAGCAACGATATCCATCCCGTTTGCGTGCAATGCTTGATTCTGGCAATGTTCTGACCGGTAGCAGAGCTTGTGGATAATTTCAAAGCCCATCTTAGTCACACGTTCATTCTCGGACTTTTCAACAACGCCTATCAAAAACTCGACTGTGTTTTGTTGTGCCATCTCGATGATGTTGGCCTCGGTTTCCTTGCACATCGTGCAAAACGTCCACAACAAAAGCACAGCGAGAAATATTGTTTTCGAATTCTTCCAGTGTTGTTTGTTCAGAGTGATGAGCTTGCAAATAATGGCGATACCACCCTTATTGACAATATTACGGGAATTGCTATTGTTGAGATGAAATATTCGTATGAGGAAATCAATTGCAGCTGTAGAGATGGATGGGTTGAATGGATACAGTTGAATCGATTGCAACAACCCTGCTGTGTTTCTTGCCATGTATTGCTCACGAAGTCCATAATCAGAACATTTTTTCATATTATTGACATACTCACGCACCCATAGTCTCGATACGCAATTCCACCTCTTGCAAACACGTCTGAATTTCAGATGACGCCCAATGTTGCTGTAGTTTGCTGGATCGACATTCATGATCATTGGCAAAATGTCGTCATGTAGCATAATGTTCACTTTCATTGTGGGTGTAGCAACCCTCCAAGACATGCTTATGTTATCATTCCAAAAATCTATTTCAGAAATTACATCGGACCAAAAATAGGACTGTATGATGTAAGAGCGAGTTTTCCAAAATGCATAACCAACATGCGACAAATGTTCGGAGGCCGTCGGCATGCTAACTTGAAAAGTCGTTTTTTTTCGGCGGCACCACACAGCTTACAGTTGAGACAACTTGTGCAAAACAGTGGACTACTCTGGAGCGAAGTCGACAATCTCTCGAACGAGGACAGCAACAATATGGAAGCACTTGAAGAACTCATGTGTGAGGTATGGCTTGGCAATCAGGAAGTAGAAATAACCCCACAGATTCAGGACGAAGGAGATGAATTCTTCAACTCGATTGATCCATTTTTCTGGGCTCCTTAGACATTGCAGTTCGTTTTTTTGTAAATAAATCATGAATAGTTTACTTTCGTTTTACTCTACTGTACGGACCCATGCTGTCGTTGACAATGTAGTCGTAGATACAATAGGTCCAGGACGAACACTGTGGAAGCGGGTTGTAGAACTCGGGAGCAATTGCTTTGAGAATCGGAAGCTTACTCCACGGGATAGTAGGGAAATCATGGTGTTCATTGTGGTATCCGACATTGTAGGACACGGCGTTGAGTATTCCGTAGTATGAAAAAGTCTCATTTTTCGGGTCTGTTGTGTAGTGCTCTGCAATAAAATGTCCTGCCAACGGGTGCATCCCGCCAGCAAAAAAGGTAGAAGTTACCAGAAAATAATACATTTGCAATGAACCCACTGAAAGGACAAATACGTTGAAGACGAGTTGTGCAGCAATATTAAACAATAGATACCAAACGCAACCAGGAAATGAGTTTTTCACGCACGGAGGTCTGAGCGCATATGCAAAGATCTGGAAAAAGACAAAAACGAATTTTCGAACCACTCGGTCCACATAACAATACGAGTATGATGTGATCAATATGCCTTCGAAATGTGAAGGAACGTCAGTGTCGATTGCGTCGCTGCCTTGGCAAGTATGGTGTTCCATGTGGAAATCTTTGAACGTAGCACAATATGGGAATCCAATAGGAAAATTCGCAATCACTGACAGGATTTTGTTGTATGCAGGAGTCTCGAAGGCTAAGTTGTGTGACATTTCATGAATCGCCAGGAACAGCGAATGGTTTAATGTAGCCCCAACTGTGTAAGCAGCAGGCACGAATAAATACAGTGGCAATTCACTGCACATATGGGCTATTACAATTTGCAATAAGACAGACAACAAGACAATGTACTTTGTCATGGGTTCAGGTTTCATCAGAAGGCGTATTTCTGGATATTTTTGTAGAATTTGTTTTCGACGATTGGCGTGAGGTTCTTCGTTATTTACATATAAGAAGTTTTTGGGTGGAATCGGCATGATTGACAATTTAAAAATAATCTTTATATATCAATTCTTGTAAAACTCAATCAATCATGTGACTGTATTTTCTGAATCAATTTCATTTCTGATAACTCAATTGTTTAACACGTTGTAGTTTAGTTATTAAAACATCAATTTCTTCAATCTTATTTTTGTAAATGTTTTTTTTTCCATTTGCAATTTTGATCTGATCATCAGCGTTTTGTTTAGTATCTGGTTCATCTGAAGCTATACTATTCGTTTTTGGCAAATTATGTTCTTGTTTCTTCATGTCCATGTCTTCATGTGTTAATTTTCTGGTAACATTCTTGATATTATTATTTCTGTCATATATATCTGAATTAATTGTTTGTTCTGGTGTATGCTTACTATTTTTGCTTTTTTCTTCTTTTGTACCATCCTCATGTTTTGCTGTTTCGAGCCCAGGCTTACTATTATTGTTGTTGTGAGTTTTATCTGAAACATTTTCCTGTGTTTGTGTCTGCTGGGCATGTTGCTTTTGTTCTTCTTTGTCACCATTTTCATGTTCTGTTTGGTAGAGACTATCTTCTTCAACACTTTCCTCTTGTGAATCGTTGTCTGTTTCGAGTTCTGGCTTACTAATAATATTTCCGGATTTTGAACCTGAATCGTTTCCTTGTATTTGTGTCTTCTCTCCAGGTTCGTTTTGTTGTTCAACCCTTTTCGGTGGTGATTTGTTGATGACTTTTTTGAGGTCCGGATTTTCGTGAGTTTCATCTGAATCATTTTTTTGTGCCTGTGCATGCTTGCCATTTTTGTCCAGTTCTTCTTTGCGGAGATCTGCGTGGAGACTACATTTTTCATGAACTTTGTGATTTGTTGCATCAAGCAGGAATTTCCCAGCGCCTTTTTGTGCTGCTGTTGTATGGTCTGGTGCAATATTATTTGTATTTGTTATTTCTTCGGGGTCAGGCAACTGCTCTTTATGTAGTGGTTCTTGTTTTGAAGAGTTTGTAGACGTATCATTTGAAATTCTCATTTTGGAGTCTACGTTTCCCATTTATTATCGATCTACTTCTTCCATATATATGTTTTGCGCGTGATTAAAATTGTCTGTTTGTATATTTTCTTGCCAATGAAGCCATTGCATAAAATATGACTTTGTTGTAAAAAATGAGATATTGGTGAATTTTTCTAGCAAATGTTTTTTGTTGTGTCTGCATGTGTCTGGATTCGCTGATTTTTTTTGTGTTATTGTATATAAGTATAACTCAAGTGGTGAAGCCAAGTAATCGCACAGACTCACAAAACATTCAATGAGCGTAAAAATCCATGATTTAGAATTGTATGATAAACGGGTTGAACTGCTTCGTATTCAAACTGAAATTCTCGCTGCAGAGGAAAAGCTGAACGTATTACACAAATACATTGATACGGTCGATGACGAGTTTCATAATTTATCCATTTGGACTGCTCACTGCTTGCGGGATTTCGCAACGGACTCGGAGGTTGAGGGTGTAAATAGAGATTTGTTGTTAAAGATGGCGAGAATCAAAAAAATACACGCCAGTAGATTGTATGATAACCAGCTCGGAATCATAGTAGGTATCAAAGAATCCGAAGAAGGGGTGTGTAGTATGGTAACCATGCATATTCCATCCACAAACAAGTATATATGTGTAAAATATAGCGATGTGGAGATCGAAAAGCCGTTGGGCAATCTTAAAGAGACCTGGTCCAATAAAATCTCACAAATCATTAATAATGGAATATTGAATGAGGATCGGGCGTTTGCATATGAGTGGGATGCTGTTGAAAAAAACATTTTCATGGTCAATTTTGTACCCACTGACAAAATGTTGAAATGTTACCTGGAAAGCTGGTCTGAAGGTAAGATTCCTACGCGAATCAATCAAGTCTAACGCTAGTTGTTTTTCGAATACAGAATGTGTGCTCCATATAAATTCGTGACCAGAAAAAGAATGCAGTTTTCGTAATAAATTCGATGGTCCCACATTTTGAAACTCATGAAAATATAGTTTATGATACTGGGCGACTGTTGTGAGGACAAAATGAAGGCGATGTTTTGTCCGAATCTGTTCTTGAAAAACTCGTAAGCAATCAGAACAAACTGCAACGCGTGTATGGCTCGTATTGTGAGCTGTAAACGTTTTGCCTTGTGTGGATTGAAAATTTTCCAACATATACACCCCACAATGATCCAGTTGAAAATGATGACTGAAGTCGTGAGCCAGAAAAAAATGCCAATTCTAGTGAATTGTCGCTTATATCGACAATCGTGTGTTATGTAGAGAGAGATGACTGAGAACAAAAGATTGCATATGTAAATGCAAACTATGCGGGGAGTGTTGTGCTGGCATGACACCTCACATCCTGAGAACACATAATACAAAGTAAAAGGGGCTGCTCCGGCAATCACTGACAAGAAAATCACACCTGTCTGTTGCATTTTCTGTTTGATCTTGTAAAACTGACACGAGACTGACATTGTGATCTTAATGCTGGTAATACCATTCACATCGCGTGGAAATACTACAAATCGGGTATACATGTCCGGCACTGTTGTAGTAATGGGTTTGATAGTCGAATTGCTCATCAGATGCGAATAGATTGCATGGTTGGAGGAACCGTGGGCAACAATATAAGAATTTTCTGAAACCTTATATTGCTCGTATTTCTGGACAGCGGTGGTCTGCTGTGTCTGCATGATCAAAACAGATGCAGCATTGTCGAACAAAATCTCATCCACCAAATCCCAACAAGGTTCGAAAAGTCTACCCGACACTTCCGGGATGCCAACTTTCCACATGAAGCAAGAAACGCCCAAATTGGAGCATTTGGTTGCTTCGTACTGTGTTGTGATCTTGCTATCAGAACTCAGAATCATCATGTCTGGGTCTTGTTTCAGTTCGTACACTCCTCTATTCACAAAAGGTTGGTACTTTATGCGATTGCATTTTTGATTCATGGCGCCAATGCTTTCGATATCAGAAAACCCCGACATATAGCAGGCATCGTCTCGTTCTGGTGTAGCAAATAGACTAGTTTTTGTGTCGGACGACAAATTGTACAGTTGAAACGTCGTGGACAAGGCCACCAGGACAGTTATCAGAATCGAGTGTGAGTGTAGCTTCAAAATGTACATTACCCACACGATACAAAACATGACCACATTGATATAGGAGCCTGCCACTAAGATCAAGAAAACTTGAATTAGGAAAATTAGGATATAAACATAATCAAACTCGGTGGTGTAAGCGTGTAGTTTCTTTTGCATTGTTCTAATTTATAGGGTTCTATCGTTGCCGCATGCATATATATGTACGTAGATGTAGGAATCTGAAATAATTACTGAAAGGAAAATGTAGTACATTCGTCAAACCGCACTAAGTGCCCCGTTTTTTTGATCTGCTCTGTCATTCATGTTGTTTATTAGTTTGTCAGATACCTGTAAAACTGTACTGAGACCACTTTTCCACTTTGCAAACCCGTTGTCCATTTGAATTACGTCGTACATGTTTTCCGACTGGATATCAGAGCTTTGTGAATCGAGACTCTCGATAATTTCTTGACTTCGGGCCACGTGGTTCGAAACTTGTTCGAACGACTCAGTCAGGTTCTCCTGGCTGCTACTAAGCAGGCCATTCTCCTCTGCCATCTTGTGCTGCTTTACGGTGTATGAGATAATCCTGTTCATGTTTTCCATCATCCCCTGGTTCTCGAGGCCGTTGATGGTGAAGCGGATGATATTTTCCGACTTTGTCAGTGCATTCTGTTGTAGCTCAGTTGCTCTTGTCCGTTTATACCACATCATCAGGTCATTGTCAGTGCCTCCTTGTTGAATACATTCTTCTGCTGCCTTTTGCAAAATTATCAGCGTGCTCTTGTACTGATGTATCTCCACCTGGATCTCAAACATATTCTCATGAAGCTTTGCGATTGTTTGTAATCGCAACATTTTGTCGTCTCTCTTGTATCCCCACATTCCCATCGACACAGATTGTTGGCGCATACCTGCTCGTAGTGTTCCAAATTGGATTGATTCGAAACAATTCTTGGTGGATGTCCATGCCGACGATAGCAGACCCATACTTACAGTTTGCATCACGTCCACTTTTATATCATATTTTACTCCAAAAGATTATTATGATCACACAGTTTCAAAGACACAACTGTTTCAATAAATTCCATTTATTAATTTGGGATCAATTCCAAAAGCTGAGATCTAAGACCGCTTCTTCGAGAAAATGCCAATCTTTCTTTGGCAAAGGCGGGCTACTCTCCACATAATCAGCATCGTAGGTAAACTTGCGTTTGGCAGGCCTCTTCTCTTGCGGAAGTGTTTTTAGAATGTATTCTTCGTAATTCTTGAGGTTCACGGAGCATGTTTCAATCATAGCGGCTGTGGATATTTGTCCTACTTGATCTCGAGTACTCTTGTTTGGTTATCCAGAAATAGATTCAGTTAAAAAAGATCTCATATCACAGTGCTAATTTCCGTTTGATCAATCTCTACACACATGATTTCTCAACGGGATGTTGACAATTTTGAAAACAATTCGGATGTGTATAGTTGCATCCGCGAATTGTCCGATCTTCACCTTTGCAGACTGCCAGTCCGTATCAAGTCTCCCGGGTGGATTAAGAAGAGCACCATTATCCAATTTGCATCACTCGAACATGCTTTCATGTACAGAATGATTCGGTTTCCTGTCATATCTACTAGCAGTGTTGTTCCTAGGGATGACGTATTGCAAATCACTGCAGATGACGCAATGATGTTCATGAAACAGTTTGAGCCCGACGGGGTATTTTCAAGCTGGGCGTCCATTTCGCAGTATTGTAACATTGCCAGATTCACAAAAAATCCAACAGGTATACACAACATAGGGCTAATTGCACGACACCTCTGTTCGAACAAACATGTTGGAAACGTTATTCGCCGCGAGGTGATAAGAAAGGCATTGGAACTGTGGTCAAGTGATGGAAATACTGTAGCACGGAGCATATCTGTGTGTCTCAAGTTAGGAAGACCAAATTACTCGTCCTATAGATCTCAGATCAGACGTCTTTTTAAGACAAAACTTGAGAACAATCCATACATCAGCAACCTTCTTTATCATAACAAAAACAACCGCATATCTGTATCATCTCGAAACTGTAAATTGTTTACGAAAACAAGATTGCAGCTCGACCCGTTCTACAATTCGTTGATAGCATGTGCGCAAGAAACTGCGCAGTGGAAACTCGAACAGAGTACGCTGATTGCCATCTGCATGGGCCTCCATCCCACACTGGGGGAAAATAGCACACTTCAAAATATTGATGTTGAACTTGTCCGATTAATCGTCAAGATTGCAGTTGAAAGTTGAGAATTTAATAAAACAACAGTAACTTTTTTTCAAAACACCCCATGATTTTGTAATGGTCCTAAAACGAAAAAGGGATTCTCGACTTCGTCGGTGTTTTGACTACACTTTAGACATACCCACATAAACTCTGGTTTATGTTTAGAATTTGTATACGCTATAACAGTGCTTGCTAATGCCGTTCGACTGTTCGAACTTGGTTTGACAATTCGTACTGGTTTCTTGAGTCTCAACTTTTTAATACACTCGATCGCATATTGGATCTGCTCCTGGTTATTTTCACTGCTCAGATCAATGCCCACAAACAAATCTTTAATTTTTTGGTCGATTTTTTCGTGCAGCTCTAAATACTCGATTGCAGCGTAAACACTATTTTTTTGTGCTGCACATGATATACAATGCCTCACCATATGTTCTGTGCCTCTGACAACACGCTTATATATGTTTTGCTTTCGAATCTCTCTCGAAACAAAAAATCACCACAACGGGGTCGAAACCCGGCTGGAATCTATTTTAGAGCCACTCAAAAATAGTTTTTTTTTCATGCTTTCAAATGGCAACACACCGGAATCACACACGAAACACAACATGAGCACGAAACGCCACGCTGTTGACCTGACTGGATCACAATGTCCGGACCCAAAGCGTGCACATTCCGAGGTTGGAAGTGGGGCAATGTTTATGTATATCAATGATTCGTCCGAGCCGACTGAAGTTGCTCACTACATGTTCTTGGTGCCCGACAAAAAGGACATGGACTCTTATGTTCATGATCGTCTTGTGGAACTCAAGTCTAAGAATAAGTGGCATTTCCCATATGTCAAGCACGACAGTTTCGAGGGACTGGTTGGTCCGGAATTCATTTGCAAGGACAAAATGGAAAAATCCAAGGGACAAGATAGTGATGAAGAAGACGACGAATACGACGAGTCGACTATGATGCAAGCATTCCAATCTTTTTTCAAGGCACACATGAAGCCAATGTACAAGTGGCCCCGTAGGGGATATGGGAAAGTTGAATTGGCCAACATGGATTTTATAGTTGACTACACAGACTTGTAGAGTTTGTACACAAACGCATCACCGAAGTTGTTGGATGTTTTTTAATAAACAGGCTTACAATTGTATATAAGGAGTCACTAATCAAAGTTCAGGAGAGCAATGAAACCAGGAATCGTTTGCACCTTGTCAATATTGCTATGTCTTACAAGTCAAACATGTGCTTGCAATTGTTCTTTGGATCCCTGCGATGCAAACCACTATCGACGGGATTTCGCAGCGTCGTGTGGAGAAGATGGAACCATGCAATGCGAGACTGCCCAAACATCGAGATTTGCAGCCGAATATAGTTCGGACAAAGCAGTAGATGGAGATTTGCAAACTTGCAGCAAACCAGTGTTGTCTCTCATGGACTCATGGTGGTGGAGAGTTGACTTGCATGAGCTCCGAACCGTCGAAAAGCTAAATTTGGTGTTTGATGATTCTCAAACAGCAAGCAACTTTTCGATTTATATCAACAACTCGACAGGTCCAAATACTTCTGATTTTCTGGGAGTGCTTTGTGCAAATCAAACAATATTCCCAGGAACAAAACAAACCGGTGTTTCGTGCAACAGAGATGGATTGGTGGGCAGGTTTGTGTATGTGGTTTTCCCACAAAGTGTCATTTCGTTGTGTGAAATCGAGGTTTTTGAAACCAAATGCCGTACGTGTCCCCAGAACATGGTTGTTGCTGCAGGACACAATGCATACAAAGATTGTTTTTGTCCCCGTGGAGCTTATCTTGCAAAAAACACGTGTCAACTATGTCCTGTTGGAAAGACAACACATGACCATACAACAGCAGTGCAGGCATCAGATTGCCTTTTGTGTGCGTTTGGATACGATCCACATGATCACAGCTGCAAAAAATGTAACACTGGCTTTGTGAAAAACAAGGACACATCAGAGTGTGAGAAATGTCCTGAATACACATTCAACAATTTCCCTGGAGAAGAACAATGTTTTGATTGCATGTCGTGGACAGAGTCCCGGCAGAGTTGTGAGAAAACCAGAACAAATTCGACAAGTTGTCCTAATTTGTGCAAAACATTCCCGGGCTACCAGGTGACCGGAATTGGATCCAAAAATCTTGAACCTTGCCCAAAGGGGTATTTTAACAATGACATGGATCGAATGCTTTGCACAGAGTGTGGCTCGTCGACATCGACAAACTCCATTGGCAGCGTCAACAGTTCTCAGTGTAGTCTTTGCAATTTTAGATACTACGGAATTAAATGTCAATATTGTGCTCTCGGGTTCCAATTCATGTACCAAGACGGAGTCTGCAGTAAACAAGACGGTGTTGTGATTTTCTTGAAAGTGGTGCTTTCGATTCAGGGGCAAACAGACAAAAATATCAACTTGCAAATTCAAGATGCATTTTCGGCCAGATTCAACATTAGCAACTCCCTTTTTGTGAATAAGAATCGCCGGTTGCTCTTGTCCAACAATAACACAATACACATCAGTCTGGAAATCCAGACTGAAGACGCGCAGGCTGATGTGCTACAGCGTGAGATTGCAAGTGCTGACATGAAGGCATTAACCGTCTATGAAGGGCTCGGTACCGTCAACATCACGGTTGTGTCTGTCGATATAATCACTAGGATTGTCCCGATTTCTCACAATACCGAAATTATCAGATTCATTGTAATCATTGCTATTTGCACCACAAGTCTTATTTGTCTTTCTGTTCTGTATAAATTCTGGCGTCACAACTCGTCTACCGAAGCAGGAAAATCCAGTATGCTGACTTCGTTGGCAGACAAACTGAGTATCAAATTCGCGAATAAAGAGAAAAGTTATTCTCCCATTTAGAGACACTGCTTTTTTACAAACAATTCAAACTTTGGTATATCACTCTTCATAGATAATGAGTTTTTATTTCGTAATGAAAAATAAAGTCCTAAACACGTTGCACGAAAATACTACAAGTGTCTACTGCTGGAGATTGTTCAAGATAGTATGAAATGTAGTATGAGAAAAATTACACTTGAGAATAAAAAAAACTTTGTAAGAATGACCAGAATTTTTGCTGTTTGCATACTCTTCACAATGTCACCATCGTTTTGTGGTACCGAGCTGTTTTGTGTATTTGGCTGTACCGAGATCCATTTCAACAAACATAAGACTGAAGCGAACAAGGAAGTCCACGACACATATATATATGCAGAACTAATGGATGTCAGCATTATTAAAATGCCCAATAGTATATACCTGCATATATATATCGAATGGATGTCAAGTACTTGAATCTGCAGATCTCTGTACAAAATCAAAGGCAAAAATAGAATATCCAAAAAACGAATCCCCTGTAATGTATTCGTCAAATCCATGGAGTATCATTTCATCATGCACTGGTTTCCTGTGAACCTCTTTTCCAAGAATGAATGGATAATAACGTTGGCACGAGAGACCGCTTTGTCCAACATGTTTTCAGTGCAGTTGGTGCAGAATGAAAAAATAAAGCACATTTCGATGCGTAGAGATTCGGCCCGGATTCGTGCTTTCGACCCGAGGAATTACATATCACAGAATCCACACACACTCGACATCCAAAAAAGTCGTCATCCGGATGTCTTGTATGATCGCGGCGTAATTGAATTTGACATGTGTTCAGATGAAGAAACAGATTGTTTTTTTTGGTATTTTCGAGATGTGCTGATCTGCGATCAACCAATGTTGAAGCTTCATGTCGAATCCGTTGTGCCAGAAAAAATAGATCGTCTGTACTGTTTGATCTTGAACTTGAATGGGAGCGAAATTGTCAAAGTCGAGTTCAAAACATAGAGTTTTTTCAATACAATTGATGTTTTTTGTATGCGAATGGCGGCATCGTGTGTATTGCAACTATGCTCCGGCTATATTATATAAAAGAAATGCAAGGCATGTGAGAAGAATGAGTTGCAATGACTTGTTACAACAAGGAAAGATTTTCGAGGCACGCGAGCTGATGACGCAGGACACGAAAAACTCTCCCGAAAACGATAAAGTTTACGAAATCATCAAAAACGAGTATGCAGACTTGAAGCATTGCCAATCCCGTATTTCAAAAAACACCTCGTGGAAGTCACAAAAACGCAACAAGAACACATTTGACACGGACGACAATGTAAACATATTGCGAAGCAAAAGTGAGCTTTTCCCGAATGATTATTTTCTCAAGGTCGAGATTGCAGATGTTGTTGATCTACCCTTCGAAATCCTGCGACACTTGAACATGTGTCAGTTGTGGATCGGCTGCGTGACTGAAAGTGAAAATGTATGTAATATTTCCCAAAATATTTACATCCTGAGGCTCAATTTAATACATCACTTCTTCAGCACTGTTGGAATCTTGGCATCACGACCCATGTTTTTGAAAGTGACTGTTTTCAACAACACAAATGTGGACAACACAACCGGCATCATGATCAAGTACTTGTCCGCAGCCGACTGTGTGAAAATAATGCCCACAGAAATATATGCCAAACATAGAACCGCTATCAATAGAGTCAAGAATCATACCAGACTTAATACAATAGGGAGTTTCGAAACGGTAACGTGCTTCTTCCAGGGAATTGAAGACAGGAAAAACGCGATTCGAGACAGCAAAGTCACGCTGGAAAAACTCGAAGTCTTGAAGTGCTCAATTTTTGCGCAGAATTTGATTGTTTCAAATTACATGCCAAACTTTATTGCACTGCCTTTGATCGGAGATTTCCTATATTCCTCCTGCATCTGGTGGACTTTGCATTCCAAAAAACTATCGATATCAACCTGTAAACTCTCCAAAATACGACATGTCATCCATGCCAAGATATGCGAAGGTGAAGAGGATAAGAAAAGGATACAAAAAGAATTGCTTGACGAAATAGAGAGGAAGGTCAAGGAGGAGCACGACCTCAGAAACGTCTCGGTTTGCTTATTTGACATCTGAATAGGTATTTTTTACGAAATCAGACATCCTCTGGAGTGCCTCCGTGTTCACACGAGAGATGAGCATGGGGGAATACCCCTCAAAAAGGTCTATTCAGAGTGCACGTACCCCAGGCTTTTATTTTTGTAAACAATTTGAGTCTGTGACGGGCTTGTTTTCAATATTTTTTACATAAAATCAAACAAATTTACTTCTGCATCGCCCACCCCATCTGTTATTGTCGTAACAATGTCGAAATCTCCAAAAACCATCTCAGTCTTAATTCCAGTATTGTGAATTATCTTCTTTTTCACAGCTGCGGGTGTCTTTTTGTGTAACGTTTGTCGGAAAAAATCGGCTACGCTGGGAACTATGGTCTTGTATTTTCGTTTGCTCTCGCACGAATTCCCCCCATTGACGTGTATTCTGAGGAAATGCATCTTTGCATGATACTGTCGGTCATTCTTGTAGCTACAGCGTGAACAGTAAAACCATGCTTTCTTGCCTTCGTACTTGACATCCACCCCTACCAACTCCTCCATTTTTGACAAGACTTTGCTCTTCATTATTTTCCAACTCAGAACAAAGCACAGCGGCTTTATAGCCATATTTTCAACTTCTATTTTTAGATATTGCGTGCTGGTTTACAAAATGTTGTAGACAGAAAGCACAAAGTTTTCAAGCGTTGAAGAGGGAACCGTGTACTTGATATCTTTTATGAGTATTTCTTGACTGTATGCACACTTTGTCATTTCCACTTGACAGTCTCCTGTATTGTTTTCAGCATTGTGTATTTGTCGGCTAAAGTTGTTCTGGTTATGTGAGTTTGGGAGGAAAATATTCTTCTTGGTATTTTTGGCACTTTGGAATAAAGTGTGGCGAGAGAGATCCGTGTCGATGACGATTTCCATGAAAAAACATCCGCTGTTACGAAGACTGCGTGAAAGATGTCTTGATGCACCACGGAATCCTGTTGCCAATCAAAAAAGTCAGCGTCGAGACCATAAAAAGCAATCATCCCATAATTTTTTGATTTTGTTTGACGATTTCTAATCATCACCTGATCTTAGTACAATCTCAGTGGTGTTCAGATTCCCATCGTCGTCCATGATGATGTGCGTCTCCATCCTCATCTGGATAGGAATGATTACAAACGGGCGTTCGCTGATGGTTGGATTTTCCGTGCGATACAATGAAAAAGACATACTCCATGGCATAGAGTCATACATTTCAATTACAGACATCATCTGCATTCCCAAAGGAGATACATTTTCTTCGAGCCTTTTCTGTTTCTTGTCATCTTCTCTAACTCTTGTGGAAATCTTGCACAAGACTTCCCAGGTTTTTTGGGGCATGTTGGCCGGTACCTTGTCGGCATCCAAAATCACCTCACCTTCACTACCACCGCGACATATTGGACATCTGAACTTTTTCGTCATCACTTCGTACAACAATGGCAAAGCCGAGAATTCGTGACCGCATTTTTGGATTTTGATGGCTCCCATATTTTCCACCTGTACACAGTCTTTCACTGTTTTATCCCACGCTGCATCTTTCACAAAGCTTGGCGTATTGGAAATAGTCTCTACGGCTTCTTTCAAAAACTGTGCATCGTTTTTGGCGTAAATCGACTCCATCGTCAATGGACACATCTTCTCATACCTATCTCCTGCTGCTTCGGATATACTTGACATAGCATCGGCTTCTACAAGACCAGTCAGAATCAAAATGTTCTCCATGTTGCTAATCGCACTGTTGCTCAAGTGTGAAAATCGTTTCATTGTTTATATAGATTGGTCCGCTCAAAACGGAATACGCTTTTTTTTCTATTTATAGTGTCTTCCAAAAATAGCTCATGTTATATTATTTTCTTTTCTTTTTCATCAAATCAATGTCAAAAACACGTGTGCAAGTGTCATCGAATTTGGGTCTCGCAAAATCAAATGGGACAAAATCTATGGAACTGTACGATTCCTCGACGTAATATTATGGATTCTATCAAGTCTGGCGCGTGTTATATTATTGCATGGAAACCGAATTCTACCCACTATGAGATGATTTCATGCTTTATTTTGCCGTCTTGGAATGGAGAATTGGTGAAGACCTTTGGCCACAACAACGACTTTTTTGCAGCGTCAAATAGAATTCAGATCCCTGTTACATCCAATTCATTGAGTGGGCATAATCTGCAAATCGATAATATTGTCGAAATCATGTAAGTATTCGAATTTTATTATATTATTGAAATTTTGCTAATAAATAAGACTAGTAGCAGCACTCACATTTTTGATATTGTATAAACATACAGGTCCCCTTGGCCAGTTGGCATATTCTCTCAATCAGTGGCTGCCGATTTGTACAACATACATAGAATTCAATTTTTGATGCCTGCTAACCAAACCGTTTTTGAATTTGGTTTCTTGAATACATCTGCGATTGACTCTTTCCGTAAATTGGATTTCCAACAAATGGGTACACTTTCTCCAATGTTGCTACAACAAAATAAATTTCAGAAGATCACACTCGAAAATTACAAGTGATTTTTTCAAGGACTGCAGATTGTGTTCAAGACAGTATTTAATAAAAACAACACTCAAGTATCGGTCATAGTTTCGATGGATTGTGTCATTTCTAATTCTTCTATGCGGTGTCTCATTTGCATAATGTTTTCTTCTTGCTCAAGCTTGTTTGCCATTTTCCCGTAAATTTCACGCAACTGCGAATTCTCCATATGAATTTGATTTTCAATGTATTTTGTATCTGCGTTTGTTACTTTGCAAAGCTCCGTTTGCGAATACTCTTTCCAATGCTCACAAAATGAAAATAGTAGATTTTTTCTGGTCTGTAGTGCATCTTTTTGCGACGTGTGTTTTGTCGCTAAGTCGTGTAGCGTGGCTGACATTTATGATGTATATTTATGCACTTATATACATTGTCAAACTAACACTCTGTTTGTATGTCTTTCATTGTACAATCGAACTATTAATCCTGATTATCCTTTCAAAACCTTTTAGATTAAGACTGTTTTTGTCATGATTCAAAATTATGGCCGAGGTCGTATTTATGACTAGTTCCAAAAAAAACGTGCAGTGGTACTTCATTGCCAAATTCAGGCCTAGAACTAAGTGTATGATTTTGTGCGGAACTAATTCCCGAAAGTGAGTGTGATGGTGGTAGACCTTCATAGTTAGTCACTTTACCAGGTGTATCACTTGGTGCAGAGTTATGTGCGAACCCAGTTCCCAAAAGTAAGTGTTGTGGTGATAGACCTCCATAGTCAGCCCTAGGACTAGGTGTTGGATTTGGTGCAGAGTTATGTGTGAACCCAGTTCCCAAAAGTAAGTGTTGTGGTGATAGTGTGTGTGCGTGTGTTTGTGATGTCACTAGTTTGTGTGTGAATGTGTGTGTGTATATGTGTGTGTGTGTGTGAGAGAGAGAGAGTATGTGTATTTGTGTGTGTGTGGTGGAGA